>Ga0114921_10000010_pt1 | contig 199973 bp, 236 predicted proteins | sample BentaG_FD_87016 | JGI IMG/M metagenome (GOLD analysis project Ga0114921, IMG submission 87016) | Deep subsurface microbial communities from South Atlantic Ocean to uncover new lineages of life (NeLLi) - Benguela_00093 metaG | ecosystem: Environmental > Aquatic > Marine > Oceanic > Sediment ... | reverse complement strand
TTGACGGTGCCCTTGGTCTGCACCCCCTTGAGGATCGTGGCCAGCGTTGCAGGGCGTCCGATACCAAGCTTCTCAAGTTTGGCGGCGAGGCTTCTCAGCGTGTAACGAGGAGGCGTTTGGGTGGTGTGGCTGCGCACCTCGGCGTAACCGACATTGACCGCGCTGCCTGGAGCCAGCCGGGGTAGACGAATAGTCGCCCTGTGTTCCGAGTGGCTTCCATCGTCGTCCTGCAAGACGGGGGAATTTGCTACGGGACTTTCCATCCATCCTGCCTCCAGAAGAGCCCGGCCGTTCGCGACAAATCGATTCGTGTTCCTTGCGTCGATGAGAGTGATGCGCCTGACGGCAAACCGTGCCGGCGCCAGTTGACTGTAGAGTGCTCGCTCACGGATCAGCTTATAGAGAGCACGCTGCTCGTCCGATGCGCCGGCTTCTTCTACGGCGATGTACGCGGGCCGAATGGCCTCGCGGCCTTCCTGTGCGTTCCTAGTCTTGATTGCCGAGTGGTTGGGGGTGTTGGGTACTACCTTGCCCTGCGCTCGCAGCAGGGCGCGGATCTCTTCGACCGCTGCGGCATCGATGTTGGGGCTGCTAGTTCGGTGGTACGTGATGTGGCCGTGGCCGGATCCGTCTCCCTCGAAGAGCTTCAGCGCGACATGCATAGTCGTTTCCGCGTCCCACCCGAAGATGCGATTGGCCGCCTGCAGCAGGCTGTACGTATTGAACGGAGGGGGCGGTAGGCATTGCTCGATCTGGTCTTCGAACGACTCGATGGCAAGTGCGCGCTGGTTGCTGACTGCCTTGGCCAACTCGGCATCGAAGCATCGCTGGTTAGCATCATCGATGTCGTAGTCGCTGTTGGGCTTTGGACCCTTCGCTGGGATGCTGGGCGCGGGGTACTGCCACTCGGCTTGCCAGCCCCGGAGATCGACGTGAACGGTGTAATAGGTCTGCGCCACGTGGTTGCGGATCTTGCGCTCGCGCTCGATCACGAGCGCCTCAACAGCAGTTTGCACGCGATCAGCGGAGACGCCCTTCTGGTTGAACTGGCGGGTCAGAACCGGCGAGGCCACATACTCGATGATTCGGTCGATCAAACGGCGCGCTTCACGAGACGCGACTGCGTTCCAGTCGACATGGTCGGCATGCTGAAACGCGTGCTCGATCTGCTCGCGGGTGATCGCGTTGAAGCGCATGCGTTTCGGGTTCTTGAGCTGCAGGTACTTCGTCACGAATGCAGCAATCGACTCACCCTCGCGATCGTCATCGGTCCCGATATAGACCGTGGGTCCCGGATTGTCGCGCAGGTACTCGCGAATTCTTTCGATAGCCCGCGTGCCGTCGATGCGTCGGTTTGCGTCCGATGTCAGCACGTAGTCCCCTTGCATCGAGTCGCGATTGATGCCGACGCCGACTCTGGGATTGCGCCTCAGATCGCAAATGTGCCCATAGGTCGCCATGACCTTGAATCGGCCGTGAAACATCTCTTCGATCTTCTCAGCCTTACTAGGAGACTCGACGATCAGCAGCAGGGCGGGCGTGGCCTGGGAAGTCATGTTCTTTCACGGATGGCAAACGCAACTTTTGCTGCAAAAGTCCCTTGCTGCGTCTGCAGCACCGTAATTGCAAACTATTGTTTGCTGACTGCGTGTGAAGCAATACATATCATGCAGGCCCCCAGATGGGTGCCAAGGCATGAAATCCTTAAACCTTAATGCAGCCTTCGGCAGAGTTCTGGCCAGGTTGCGCAGAGAACGTGGCTGGACACAAGAGTTTTTGAGCTTTGAGTGCAATCTCACAAGGAACTACATTTCCTTGCTTGAGAGGGGGCAGCAGTCGCCGACGCTGAACACCATCGCGAAGCTTGCCGAGGCCTTGAACGTAGACGAAGTAGAGTTCCTCAAGATGACCTTTGACGAACTCCGGAAGGCCTCAAAACGTTCGGGGTCGGGTCAATAAAGGACGTCGATAATCACAACGCCGTCTCGGCCAGCGTTGTTCCAGACGCACGTTCCCTGGTTGGCCTGGTTGGGTGGTCCGTCGACTCGGCAACCTGATATGGAGACGCTTCCCCCTGACCCGTATCCAAAGGGCGACAAGCCACCGGGATAAGTACCGCTGCTCAGTGCGTTATGAGCTGGGTCCGGCGTGTAGGCGTTCTGTCCCGGATTGCCGATGCCATAGGCACTGTAGCCGCAAGCGCCCGGCCCACCGCCCCCATTCGCATATGGACCAGCAGCGACACGATTTGGGACCGGAATCGTCCCCAATCCGCTGTAGGCCCATGCCCCGTTATTTGGTCCGGGGATCAAAACGCCGCCGTTGATCGTATCGGCCGTCACTGTAGTTGCGCCACTACCGCCATCGCACTCCAGCAAAACGCCCTGACTCGGGGAGACCAACTGTGAACTTTGGCCGGGATAGCCTCCAAGGCCATCGTCATTCGCGGGCGGAACCATAATGTGGTAGATGTATTCCGGCGGGGCGAGCCTGCCTGAGTCGACTGGACCGTAGCCAGGCGCTCCTTTCCCCACCACCACACTTAATGTCTCGCCTGCCGTCAAATTGACGGGGGCAGAAAAGACGAACCCGCCCGAGGCCCCGGTGATGTACTGGCTAGCGAATCGCCAGCCCAAGCCCGATGCTCCCCCTCCAGCCATCGTCACCAGCGCGGATTTGACACCGGACGGAACAGTCCAAGAAGTGCTACTTGTGAACACGTATCGGTACATGTTCGGGCTGGTCGACGCCTTTTGCCATTTCCCGTTGGGGTCGGTGCCTTGGCAGCTCAGACTTGCGCCCATCGTGTCCCGCCCGAAGGAGCCGACGGGCGAGCAGGGTTGGTTAAGAGTTCCGATGGCACCGGGGCCGTAGATCACGGGGGTGTTCATCGTGTTGAGCTGCTGCTGACCAGGTACCGCATTGCGGTAGAGGTAGTTGCTGGCCAACTGCCCGTTGTTGAACGTCAGCAGTGCTGCAAGGTGGCCGCCAGACAGGCCGTAGTTGGCAGTGGACTGCGTCCAGCCACCATAGGAGCCATAGGCCGTGCCGGCTGCGTAGATGCCTGAATCATTCTTCGGAACAAAGCCACCTGGTTGACCAACGAGGCCTGCGATCTTCGCGGCAGTCACGTCGTTCATGACGGTGCCACCGTAGCTCATGACGAAGGCTTGGAGATTGCCCGCGCTGGGCTGCAGTACAGCGATCTGCCAGGTCTGGCCGTAAGGATTCGTCGCGCTGAACGAACCATCCAGCAGATTTACGGCCTGCAGCATCGGCACGGTGATGATGGCCGGACTTGTGGCCGTGGCCACGCCCTGCAGATTCGTGCTGTACTGCTTGATGTAGTCCGATCCAACGCCGATCAACTTCAGTTGCTGTTGGGCAGTCGCGGCAGCTCGTGTGTTGTCGCTCGCGGTTTGAGACATCGACGACAGCTTGGGAATAAACGTCAGGCTGACGATGACGGCAAAGAGAAGACCAAGGACTTCGCTCATGGGTTCTGTCCGATCCTGTTTACAGGCCGATTTGGATGACGGAGACGACGCTACCGTTGGGTACGTTCGCCGCGAGTGCTTGGGCAGTTGAGCCCGGGGCTACGCTGGTCCAGGTGGGGCCAGACGAGAGGCCATAGGCCGCATCGCCTCCGGTTACAGAGACGATGGTGTTGATTGAGCCGGCGGGTAGGAGTGCAAAGGTCGTAATAGTCCGGCCGGCTGCACCGAACGCCGTGACGGCATTGCCGGCGCTCGCAAGAAACGCAGCGGAGAACGGCGTACCCTGCGCGGCAAGTTGGGCGGCCGAGACCGTGCCGACGAATGACGGGTTGCTTTTCAAGAAGACCGCAACGGCATTGGCGTAAGCAACGAACGTCTGGCCGGACTGGACCTTCTGCAGCACTTGCGTCTGCGGCGTGATCGTTGTGTTCTGGTAGCGGTAGATCGCTAGGAGACCACTGAAGAACGCGAGGACCAACACGGGCATCAGTCGCATGGCTGTTCCTTCTTCATGGCAGGTTGGGGGACCGCATTGCAAGGCGACGTTGACGCTCGACCTCGCTGTTGAGCAATTTGAAGGTGCCGTCGCGCACGATGGACTGCAGGCTCTCCTTCAGTTCGTTGCCCATCCACAGCGGCTCGAAAGAAAGAATGCGGGGAGGGGTTCCCGTGCCCTTGGAATCAGGCAGCGTGAAGGGCCTCGCCGATGGTGGCGGCCCCTTCCCCTGTTCCGCGATATGCAGAGTCAGATGAGCTGCAACCCGAAGGGCGTCGGCCAGGGCAGCGGATATCTTGTCGTTGTTGGCGAGCATGGCGAGGCGCGACAGTCCAGTGACCAGGTCACCGGCATGGAAGGTTGCGACCACGAGATGGCCGCTGACGCTGGCAGTGATGGCTTCGCGCACCGCTACACTCTCGCGCAACTCGCCGATGAAGATGATGTTGGGGCTGGCCCGCAACATGTTGCGGATCGCTGGCCCAATGTCTTCATCCGATGCCACTTCAGTCTGGTAGCACCATCCTTTGCCGTGCTTACCTTGCAGGGGGATCTCGATGGGATTTTCGACGGTCCAGCAGACGCCGCCATGCGCGGTCAGGCGCTCAGAGATGAACGAGGCAGCGGTAGTCGTTTTCCCGCTGCCTGCCTTGCCCATGAAAACCACAAGGCCCTCTGTCAGCGTGGCGTCGTTCAACTTCGTGGCGAAGGTCGGGGGCACCCCCAGGGCAGTGAGATTGCCCGGGGGCATCCGGTACCGACGGCAGACAAAGAGGCTCTGACCTGTAGCAAGCTGCATTTGGCCAACGCGCATACGCGGCCCCCCTTGCGGCGGCCAATTTATGCGGAACGATGGGCCTCGGCTTTGTGCTTGGGCTTGAAGGAACTTGCGCAGAGCGACAAGCTCCTCTGCGCAAGCGCTGGCAACAGGCACAACGTTCATCGAATCGGGCGTGGGCTTGAACCAGCAGTCGCTGGGCATGTCCGCCACGTACAAATCCGAGAACTCCAGGTCTTGCAACATCATGGATTAATGACTGAAGGTGAAAATCATCGTGTTGGGCGACGCGTTGCAGGCATTGACCGCCGCGCCAGCGTCGATGGGCAAGGTTTGTGCGGTGCCGTTGATCTTCAGGCCAACGATGGAAGGCGTGTTGGTGGCCATTTTCGAGCAGGGGTCGTTCGGCACGCCGGCCTCCGTCACGTCGAAGCGCGTTGCATCGCCGGCATTGACGTTGACCGTGATCGCACCAGACCACGGGTTGACCAAGTTGCCGGCGCTGATCATGCGCGTGGGAGCGAGCTGGCCGCCGATCGCGACAGCGTTGGTCAGCGACGTGAACGTGCTCTGGGTGCTGTACAGGGTCTGGGTGTTTGTCTGCAACTGGTTCAGATCGTTGATCGCATTGCCGGTCTTGGACGATCCGAAAACGGCGTACAGAATGAGGGCTGCTGCGGCCACGCCCAGAAGGGAGGCAAGGTTCTTGAACAGGGCGCCAAGGATTTCACTCATGATGCAAAGACTCCTAGTTTGAGGTGGGGGGTGAAAAAAAGGGAAGCGGTCTATCCGGTGATAGAGCCCAATTGGTTCGACAGAGCGTTGACGGCAAGAAGAAGGAGGGTGATCAGGCCGTACATCAACGTCTCGGCCCAGAAGCCGAATCTCTCTGCCTTCGCTTTCATGGTTTCTTCGAGTTCCTGGGCCCAAATGCTTGCGACATTCGTGATGCGTGCGGGGAAGTCAGAGAAGCCAGCCATCGATGAGATGTCGTCCACGATGTCGGGATTCGGGAAGCCAAAGGGAGGCATGCCACCCTTACCCTTGGCCATAAGTGCAGCGGGCAGGCTTGAGCCGTTGTCCATGCGCCACCAAAGCGCGTGAAGACGTTCACGCAACCATGGTGTTGCGTAGTTGCACTGGTTCTTCAAGATAGTCACGTCAGGCATCCCAGCCTGCAGCAGTGCCGTGAAGCCCATCAACCAGGCATAGCCTTGAATGTCGCGGTAGAAACTGAACGGAAAGTACCGCTCGGCGATCACCCTGTAGCGGCCCTTCCAGCGGGGGAGCGAAAAGAGCACCAGGTAGACGAAGACAACAGCAACGACCGGTGGAATGAGCGCCACCCAGCTATTGGCGAGGTGACCTGCCTTAAACATGCCCGCTGCCATCCCTTTGGCGCGGTCTTCCGGCAGCGCAAACTGAAGATCAGGGATGATGAACGCACCGAGTGCCCAAACGAAGACGTAGATGGCGACCAGGTAGATGATTGGGCGAGTCACTGCGGCTTTGACCGATTTCACCACGGTCGCAACGCGGCGCTTGGACTCGATCAGCAGCTCCAGGGACTTGGCCAAGTTGCCCGACATCTCTCCGCTGTTGATGATGCTGACCTCGTCAGCAGGGATCCATTTCGAGAGCGCAGCAGCCAGAGTAGAGCCGTCACGCATGCGGCGAGAGACATCGCCGACGATCTTGTCGGAGCTTACGCGCCCCCGCCGCTGCAACCGCAGACGGTAGTTCTCAAGCGCAGTCTCTACAGGCATGGTGTTACCGACTTGCGCGGCGAGGTGGCGGTAGAGGCCTTGGCGGACAGGCCACGCGAAAGCGAGCGAGTCGCCATAGCGCACAACCTTCGCCCACGTGCTCCGGGGCTTGCGTGAGCCGGTTTGCTTTGTGGTCCGCTTCTTCTTCGCCTTAGTCAGGCCGAGTACGGCTTTAATGCTTTGCATGCTTGGCTCCGGCGTGGCTCGCAGGTTTGGGCTCAATGAGATCGACTTCTTCTTCGACCGAGTTGGGATCCACAATGCCAGACAAGGCGTGGCGAATCGCAGCGACGAGCATAGAAGGGTCGGCGTCCGGGCGCGCGCGGTAGTTGTCTCGCGCCGCTTCACTTCCGTAATTGACGAAATCCCTCATCACCTGGGCGTCCATTACAACGACTTCGGCCACCGCAAACCGGGTGGTGGTGCCGGTGTAGTTGCACTTCTCGCAGCCATCGCCCTTGACGTGCACGCGGTCCAGATCCCCCCAGGTTTGAAGAGCCTTTACGAGACGTGGCGAGAGCGCTTGGGGCGCCTTGTGTAATGGCTGCCTGCAGCCTCGGCACAATTGAGGCAGAAGACGTTGAGCGACCACGCCGCGAACGATCTTGTGGTCACAGAAGACTTTGCGCGCCAAGCGGATGCCATCCATGATTTCCAGACGTTCGACGAACAGGAAGGGGTCGGTGACGTGCATCGTTGTCCAGACTTGGTGTCCAGTGACAGCAGCTTCCAATGCAGAGACGGCGACGTCCGGCCCGCGCAATTCCCCAAGCAGAATGATCTTGGGGGCCATACGCAGAGCGACACGAACGCCACTGCTAAAGGCTGCGCCGGTCTCGGCTTCATTGCGGGCGTTGGTCACCGCCTTTTGCACGGCCCAAGACATCGGATACTCGACAGGGTCCTCGATGGTGACCTGACGGCGGTGCGGCTTCTGGCGTGCCAACTCCTGCAGGGCCTCGAATAGGCTTGTGGTCTTTCCCGAGCCGGTTGGGCCCGTGAAAATGACAATGCCATTCGGAGCATCCATCAAGAGCTTGAGCTTCGTGAGGTTGCCGGGGCTCCAGCCCATGCCGCCGAGACGCAGAGAGCCCTCTGGACGGCGCGGGAGATCCAAGGCCTTGAGCTGCACATGCTCAATCTGAGCGGTCGAATACTGCAGCCGCAGCGTCATGAACGATCCGCCCTGCGCTTGCGGGTAGCAAGGGCCCCGTATGATGCGCACCGAAGTCAGACCTGTCTCGGGTGGGAGGGCTTCGCCAGGGATCTGGGCGTTCTGGTCGTCGAGGATGTTGTAGCTGGCGTCGCGCACCTTGGCCAGACCCTGGTAGATCGCACGAGTCAGCGCTTCGCCTTCTTGCTGGGTCTTTTGAACCAGCACACGCAAGCCGCCCTTGACGTCGATTTGGATCTCGGTATGCGACCCTCGCATCATGAAGTGAAGGTCGTTGGCACGATAGCGAGCTGCGGTCTTGAGCAGCTCGACGGCTTCTGCCCGCACCTGCATGTCCTCATCGGTCTCTTCGGCCTGACGCAGGCCCGTATTGCGAAGACGGACCACCTCATCGAACTCAACCGGCTTGATCGTGAAGACGATTCCACGCGACTTGTTGCGGTCGACCCACGTGAGCAGGACTGGCGCCCCAGCGGAGCCACGTTCAGCGTAGATGACGCGATTCAGGTTATCGATCGCAACCTTGTCTACGAAAGTCGTGGGCAGTTGCAGCTCGCCGGATTCGTCCTCGAAATCAGCGTCCATAGAGCACTCCAATAAGGTCCCAGCCACCTGCAGACATCTTGATGTTCGTCAGGCGAAGACCCGGGATGTCGGAAAGATCCAGATCGAACGGTGAAACCTTGACGCTGATGTTCACGCTCTTCTCGGTCGGCACTGGCGCAGCGTCGGGGGTTGCACCTGGCAACGAGGAGGGCTTCTTGTCGGAGGCGGCGGTGTTGGCGGTGGCCGTGGCCGTGAATCCAGCAGCCTGGGACCACGCAAGCAACTGGTCCCAAGCTTCGCTGAGCGGAATGCGATCGTCGGCGGATTGTTGACTCAGACGCAAGTCAATCGTCTGCGTGACCTGTTGACCGTCAGCCGACAGTACGCCTTCTGGTCGGAATTCAACCGTTGCCCCATCTTTGCGAGCCCATACAATCGTTGCAGAGTTGACCGCGCAACTGACGTTGTCGATGAGCCAACCGTATCGAGAGATCGGCTGAGTCACAGCTCTTCCGCAAGCTTGTAGGAGGTCGGTTGCGAGCGGAAAGGTTGTGGCGGGCGTGGAGGCGACGGGCTTCACTTCGGGCACCTCCTTGGCCAGTTGGGCGCGCATGCGCTCCATCGCCTCGTGCCGCTTGGCATCTTGGTACCACCAGTAGCCACCTACTGCCGCGCCGGCCAAGCCAACTATCCCGGCGCCAGCAATCATCTGGCGCAGGCGGGGGATACCTTCCAGGGACTTGATAGGTGTCGGGCGTTCATCAATGTCCTTGATCAGGTCTTGCAGAAGCGCAAGGTCGCCGTCGACGTAGTTCCAGTCCGTATAACCCGAGTGTCTGTCGCGGGCGGCGTAGATTTCTTCCTCGCCTCCGAGCACATCGCCATCGGGAAGAATGGCGTGTCCATCGCGAACGGCGACGTACCACCAGAGGTTCTCTTCGATCTTGAAAGTGCCAAGCCATGGCTGTTTGCGCGAGTCTGCGAGCATGGCAGCCAGGCTGTATAGCTTGCGTACCTTGACGCCTTCCAGGGCGCGGCAAAAGCCAGCTTGGATGCAGTCTTCGCCAATGCGCAACGCTGACCACGTTGAGTTCAAGCGCTTTGCGTCGTCTCGAAGCTCGTCCTTATCGGGGATGTCCTCATAGGCGGCCCAAGTCATGCCCGCGAGCCACTGACGCTTTCCGATTTGGATGACGTTGGCCATGCTTAGCGTGCACCGGGGAAGGAGTTGACGGGCACCAAGTCGAGGCTGCGAACGCCCGTCTTGGTGGCCACGAGGACTTCATCGCGAGAGATCGACTTCACTCGGCCAGCCCCAGGGATGTCGGAGCCTGCGTGAGCCTTCATGGTGCTGCCATTGGCCAGCGAAACGACTGCAGTGAGCTTGTCATCGAGGCCGTAGATGGCAAGAACTTGAATAGAGCGCGAGCTATTGACGGGGGAACCACCTGGGACACCGCCACCGCTCTGATTGCCGAGCTTCGCCTTCTGCTCTGCTTCTTTGACCATCTCGGCCAGCACTGCATTGCGCGTACGCAGTTCGTCGAGCTGACGGAAGGTCTCGTTCGTCGTCTGTGTGAAGATCCGACGCTCGTGTGTGGCCTGATCCGTTTCGCTCTGTGTCGGCGCAGGCTTGGGTGCTGCAACTGGGACGGAGGACGCTGCCGGCTTGGCGTTGACCGGTGCCGGAGCAGGCATCGGCTGCGAGGTGGCCGGAGCTGCAGGAGCCACAGGGGCTGACGCCGCAGGAGCAGGAGCTGGCGCGGCAGCGGCAGGAGCGGGGCCGGATGTTGGCTTGGCATTTCCGGAGTTCGCGGGTACGGACGGATTGGGCATGCTGGCTTTCGTCGACCGTGCTACATCTGCTGGCAGCGTGCCAAGCGGATCGGGCAAAAGGTCTGCGTGAGCGAGCAGCGAGCTGGTTGCGCAGAGAACGATCAAGCCGGCGCGGAGACTGGAAATGGTATTCATCAGAGAACCTTCGCGGTGATGACGATGGCGGTGAGTTGCTTGCTGGTGGAGTCATCCAGACCGCCGCCCACGACATAGTTGCTTGGAGAGCCGACGCCGTTGCGGTTGGACTTGCCGTTGTGCTGCTGGACGCTTGTCAGCATGAGCGAGGCGCCTGGCGTCAGCATGGCGCTTTGCTGGAAGGTGTTTTGGCTGTAGTTCGGTGTCTGGATAAAGGAAGTGGAAGTGCCGGCCTGGCCGAAGCCGTTGTTGTTGCTGCTCGTCATATCCATCGCGAGGAAGATCTTCCCGTTGACGACCTTCGGGATGAACGTGGCGGTGAACCCTGTCGTCAGCGACCCGGGCGTCAAGCTTGGGGGCAACGGCGTGGCCCCGACTGCAACGGACGCCGAGGGCGTTTGGGAGGCCAGATAGCCCTCGATGTCCGCCATTTGCATTGGTGCTGGGCGACCATTGAGAGTCACGACCGTTTGGTGCATGACCTGTGCGACGTCTCCGAGCGAAGACAGCGCGTTGTAGGCGAACTGCGATCCGCTGAACTGGGCTAGGCCGCCTGTGGCGGTACTGAGGATGCTGGCGGTCAGGTTCAGCGGGTTCGTGCCAGAGACGATGGCCGGTGCTTGCGGGCCGGTCAGGTTGACGCCCCATTTTCCCGAGAGGGACTTGAAGAGGACGCTGGGATTCCAGTTGTAGTTCTCTTCTGCCTTGACCTTAACGGTGAAGACATCCAACGTGATGCTGACCTGCTGGCTCAGGTTGTCGGTGAGTGGCTTGATCCACTCTTCGATGTTGCGAACTTGCGTCGGCGTGCCGGTGACAGTGACGCTTCCTGCGGAGGGGTTCACATCGACCTTGCCGCCGGCTGCAACCGTTTCGGCGGTCTTCTTCAGATCGCCCCAGATGTCCACTTCGAACTCGGTGCTCGCGTTGGAGCCTCCCATCGACGAGATGCCACCGCCGCCACTGCTACTGCTGCTAGACGGGGAGCTGCTCGAAGTGCCGGCTCCGGAACTGTTCGAGTTCGCAGAAATCTTGCCGCCGCCAGTGGACTTGTTTGCAAGAGCTGGGAGATAGAACGTCTTGGTCTCGGACCGATAGAAGATGATTCCGCGTCCGTCGACATATTTCCACCAGACTCCCGATTTGCTCGCGGCGATGTCGAGCAGCCCGCGCAGCTTGCCGCTGTAGTCAACCGAGAAGTATTGCGAGCCCGAGTACATGCCCATGGCTGCGCTAGCAGATGCCGCGCCGGGAAGTACTGCGCCGGGCTGTGGCGCTGCAGGCGAGCCGTTAATGCTGAGAGCTGAATTGCCGCTGGGCGCGCCGCTGATCGCCGGCACTGTTGGGGAGGTCGCGCCCGCCATGCTGCCACCAAAGGGCATTCCAGCGGCGCCGCTCCACACTTCGGACGTGTCGATGCGGATACCGAGCGTCTGGCTGATATAGGCCGCGATGTCGGTTAGCGTGACAAGCTGGCGCGGGTTGTAGGTAATGGTCCGCGATAGGAAGGCTGGGGGTGGAGCAACAACGGGCACCGCCTCGCCGAGCAGCCAAGCTGCTTGCGTGCGGGTGACAACCGGAACGGGCTGCGCTTGCTTTTCAGTCTCCTCAGCGATCCTGCCGGAAGCCTGAGCTTTCATGGCGATGACGTCATTCTTGACCGTACCGCAGCCAGCGAGAGGAGCCACGCTCAGCAGGGCACTGATCGTGATGGCCAGATGCTTGCGCGGGAGGGCGGACAAGCCAGGCGCTTGAGTGTTGGAAGTCTGCATGAGCGTGTGTGTCGTTACTGTTGAGCGAGGCCAGGACCAGAGACCACGAAGGTTTTGTTGCCCTCGTAGGTAATGGCTCGCACGAGCGCGCCGTTTTCTGCGAGGGTCTTGATGACCTTCTCGGCTGCGTCGGGGAAGCTGCCTGTGAATGATGTTTCGTTGGGCACGACCCACGTCTTCAGGGTCTCGGGCCAGACGACATGCCATTGGACTTTTTCGGCCCAGGTTTCCAAGTTCTCCTTGATCGTGACGCCCGCTGTCAGTGTCCAGATCTGCTGAATGGGCAGTGCCGCTGCAACAGGGACGGCCATCGCTGCGACTGGAACCGCGAGTGCTTCGGTCTTGGAAGGGTTCGCCGTTGCTGCGACCGGAACCGCGAGCGCTTCGGTCTTGGAAAGGTTCGCTGTCTCAGCGACTGGAACAGCGAGTGCGAGCGTTTCGGCCGGTGCCGGTTGAGCTGCCGGGGCGACGGGGAGCGGACGAATGGAGAGTTCTTGCGCTTGCGATGCGGTGACATGCCCAAACGAACCGGCTGCGGCCAAAAGAATCCCGATGGACTTGCTGACTTGCATAGGTGTGTCCTTTATTTGCTGCAAGGAACGTTGGGGTCGGTCACGCGTACATACTTCTCACGGGTGATCGCGCAGATGTTCAAGCCAGTGCTGTCGGCGATTCGCTTCAACACAGTCGGGAACGCGCCGTCCAGAACCGTCGTGTTCGTGACCTGATAGGGGTTGCCCACTTCCCAGGCAGTCGCTCTCCAGCCCGAGGCCTTGGCCCACTCGTCGAGGTTGTCCTTCAACGTCAGGCGTGCGTCGAGCACCCAGCGCTCAACGCGGACTGGCGCTTGATTGACGGGTGTGATGGCGGGATATGCGGCGAGGAGGGCCTGTGCCTGTGGTGCTGGCGCCGCCGTGGGTTGAGCCTGTTGAGTGCTCGTGTTCGACTCCGCGAGGCTGCGCAGTATCTGTGCGGCGACCGACGGGAGCATTTGGCCGGTCTGGACAGCCTGGTTGATGTACTGGATCAGCCGTTCGTCAGATGGCGAGCGAGTCGAGGGAGCCTGGGCTTGTGCAACGACGTTGACCGGTGCCAAAGGTGCCGAGCGAGCGAAGGGCTCGGGAGCTTGATTCAGGTATTGGTAAGGGTGCGGGATCGCCTGTTCTTGTTGCGCGCGGATCTGCGCGCGGACCTGATCGACAACGGATGGTCCGGAATCGCGCGTGTTCGAGACGATGATTTCGGCAGGCGAGATGCCACTGGAAGCCAGCGGATTGCCTGTTGCGTCCAGATCGACCTGGATGATGTTTGAAGGGATCCCTGCCTGAATCAGATACGAGCGCAGCGCAGAGGCGCGAGCCATCCCGAGCGAATGTTGCTTCTTGTTTTCGGTGGCTGATGCGTAGTCGGTCCGGCCGACGATGCGGATGCGGGAGGCCGCTTGCATGCGCGGGATCAGGTCATCGACGAACGAGCGGGCCATCGGGCCTACCAGCGACGACCCCCTGTTGAAGGTCACTTTGAATTTCTCTGCCGACCGGTCATCCCCCGAGCGATCGCGGGCCTGAATGGCTGCGGTCGGATAGAGGTCGTCGTCAATCACCGTGTAGGTGGCATGCGCATTGGTGATCAATGCCAGCGCCCCGACGATGGGGGCAACGGAGTGGCGCACAGAGAAAAGCTTTGGTCGCATGGTTGGATCCGAGGCCTGGAAAAAGCGCTCTGGGGAGCGGAGTGCATTATTTGTGGTGCGATGGTACACTACGCGCGCCACATTGTGCAAAAGATAATGTACATGCATAATGCGCCGCAACCATGCATGGAGGGCCCGGGGCCAGCATCCCCCGGATCTTTTGCAGCAAAAGACTGATGAGCGAAGGGAAGGATCAGGTGGCTTTAGAACTGGACGATGAACTTGCTGATCGGCGACGGGAGGCGTTGGCCTACGCGTTCGGGGAGATAGTCATGGATGCTCTCGCGGACCCAGATGTCGTCGAAGTCATGCTCAACGACGATGGAACGCTCTGGATCGAGGCGCGCGGCGAGATGACCCATGTGGGTTACATCAACGCGAGCGACGCATTGGCGATCCTCAGCCAAGTGTCATCGGCACTCAATGGCGAGCTGTCTAAACAGAATCCCTTTGTTGAGGGGGAGTTGGTACTTTTTAACGGCGAGCGTTTTGAAGGTGTGGCGCCGCCCGTAGTGGAGCGAGCGGTCTTCGCAATTCGTAAGAAAGCGACAAAGGTGTACCAACTCGCTGATTACATCCGATCCGGGGTGATGACGTTCACTCAGGCCGAGCTGATTCGTGAGGCGCTCATGGCGCGCAAGAACGTCTTGGTTATCGGTGGCACGGGGTCGGGGAAGACCACGTTCTGCAACGCGATGTTGGCCGAGCTGGCCGAGCTGGTGCCGGACGTGCGGATGCTTCTGCTTGAAGACACAAAAGAGCTTCAGTGCACGCTGAAGAACCGGTTGTTCTTGCGCACGTCACCCTGGACGTCCATGGCCGACATCTCGCTGGCGGTCAACCGGTTGCGGCCGGACTCGATCACAGTGGGTGAGGTGCGGGCTGGAGCGGCGGCGCTGGCGTTGCTGAAGTTGTGGAACACGGGGCACCCGGGCGGTATGGGTACCGCCCACGCCAACTCAGCCTATGAGGGGCTGACACGAATGGATCAACTGATCCAGGAGGTCTCGGCCTACCCGCAGCGAGTCCTGATAGGCGAGGCAGTCAATGTGGTGGTCTTTTTGCAAAAGGAGAAGGGCAAGCGAAAGGTCAAAGAAATCGTCCGCGTGATGGGCTACGACGAAGTCTCTCAGCGGTTCAAGGTGGAGAACATCCAGTAAGCAGTTTCCTACGGAGAACAGATGGACATTCTGGAAACCGTGACCAGCGCCGTGAATGGCTTGGTCCAAGGGCTTGTCCGGTGGCCGCATAGCACGATGCAGTGCAGTGCGCCTTCGCAGGCCTTGCTCTATGTGCTCTTTGCATCGTCACTCGCCATTGCGATTGGCGGAGTTCATGTCTGGCGCCGGCACATCCGGACCCAGCCGCAACCCAACCCGGTTTGACTTTACCCACAACGGAGAACCCTGATGTACAAGAATCATCAATCCATGTTCAATGCGTCCGCATTCAAAAAACACCTTCCCGCCGTGGTCGGTGTGTTGCTGATGGCAGCAGTCAACGTCGCCTTTGCCGCCGGAGGCGATGAGCTTGGCGGCGGCGTTTGTTCTCTCGTGAACCTTTTGACTGGCAAGTACCTGTTCGGCACGGCGGTCTTGGCCATGGTCGGTGGCGGGGTTGCCTTGCTTTTCGGGGCCGAGTTGACCGATGGCGTCAAGAAGATGGTGACGGTCGTGACCATCGTGGGGATGATCCTTAGCTTCGGCGGCATCTTGTCGATGGCCTACAGCGCCATGAGTAGCGCCTCTTGCTCGTAATGAGCAACGATCGGCCATGGAAAAAGCTCCTGTCCGACTGTCCCTTCTGCGCAAGATTGCATGGCTCGGAGGGGACCGCCGTCTAGTTGGCGGCTTCGGCATAGGCTGCGCCGCACTTGGCTGGACCATGTTCGTGGGCTTCGGTCTGCTTTACGGACTATTCATTCTCGTGCCGGGCAGCATTTTCCTGGGCATCGTGTGGGTCGCGCGGAAGATGTATGAGGCCGATCCGTGGATGATCGACGTGGGCATACGGCACGTTAAATACGCCAAGTATTACGCACCCAAGTCGCACATTGGCAAAGAACATCCCAACATACGCGATTTCAAGAACTAAGGAGCAGGTCCGCTTCAGCGGGCCTGCATTAACGCCCATTTTGAAATAATTGCGGGAGGATCGATTGGGATCCGTTGACTTATTTCACAAAGAGTATCGTGCAAAGCGTGGGGGGCTGCCCGATCTCCTGCGATACGACTCGTGCACCCGTCCTGGCATTGTGTTGGGAAAGGGCGGCGAGCTGATGAGCACGTATCGGTACCGTGGCCCCGACATGCAGTGTGCAAGCCTTGCGGAGATGACCTTTCTGCGCAAGCGCGTGAACGACATGGTCAAGAAGCTCGCTGGAGGATGGATGATCCATTCGACCACGCTGAGAACCGAGTCGGTCGAGTACGAGGACAATGGCGCTTTTCCGGACGCCGTCACCCGCGCAATCGAGAACGAGCGAATCACGCAATACCGAACGGAGGGAGCCCACTACGAGAACGACTACTACATTACGTTCACGTATCTGCCGGATCCAATTCTGGTCAATCGGATCAAGTCGTTCGCATTTGAAACCAGCGACAAGGGTGTCAACGATCCGGGGAAAATTTCGCAGAAGAGCTATGAGTATTTCGAGCGCACGCTGGCTGATTATGTCTCGATTCTTGAATCAGGAATGAAGACCAACCTGGTGCGCTTGATGCCCAGACAAGAGCGAGACCCCATTACGCAGCGAATGGTGTGGTACGAGGATCAGCTTGCCTTCTTTCATGAATGCCTGACGGGCATTTCCAACCCAGTGCGAGTGCCGAGCGACTCGATTCCCTGCGGAGTCGACTACGCCATCGGCAGCTATGCATTTCTTCCAGGCATTCGGCCGAAGATCAACGGCACGCACATCCGTGTGGTGGCCATTGAGGGCCTGCCGGACGAGGGGACGCAGTTCGGCGTTCTGGAAGTACTGAATCGATTCAACGTGAAATTCCGCTGGACCACCCGGTGGATTGCACGCGCTCCCGAGAAGGCCAAGGCCAGCACAAAGAAGGTCCGCAGCAAATGGCGCCAGAAGATTCGGGGCTTTGTGGCCGATATAACAGGGAAGACGGGTGGCCCCATCAACAAGGACGCGGCGAACATGTCGCTGGACGCGGAAGAGGTGCTCACGGACCTTGAGTCTGGCAATGTGAGCTACGGATATTGGGCCTCCACCGTCGTGCTAATGGGCGATGACGCAGGGTACCTTGAGAGCGTCGTCCGCTACTTCATCAAGAATGTGGGTGGCTATGGATTTCCTTGCCGCGACGAGGATGTGAATTGTGTCGAGGCATTCCTTGGCTCGCTGCCAGGCCACGGCTATGAGAACGTACGCCAGCCAGAAATTCACAGCATGAACCTGGCTGATTGCCTGCCGCTGACATCGACATGGCAGGGGCCGGTGTCGAACCCGTGCGCGTTTTACAAAAAGTATTTCCCCAAACGGTTGGTGCCGCCCCTGTTCCAGGGCGCTGCCAGCGGCGGCACCCCGTTTCGCGTGGTTCTGCACAACGGTGACGTGGGACACACGCTGGTTTGCGGCCCGACCGGTGCCGGCAAATCGACCCTCTTGGGGTTGATGGCCGCTTCGCATTTTCGGTATCCCGGTGCGAAGGTGGTCGCCTTCGAAAAAGGTGAGTCCCTCCTGGGACTGTGCCTTGGGGCTGGTGGCAGCCACTACAACTTCATGGATGAGGATTCGCCGGACTCGCTCAAGATCGGGCTGGCTCCGTTTGTGCACATCGATCGGCAATCTGATCGCACGTGGGCGCTGGGGTATGTCGAGACGATTCTGGCACTGAACAACATCAAGGTCGATCACGACGTTACGGCAGAGATCAACCGTTGCCTGGAGCTTCTGCAGACGCGCCCGATGCACATGCGCTCTTTCACCGAGTTCAACCAGCTTGTGCAGCTCCGTCAGGTGAAAGATGTCCTGATGGGCTACGAGAAGGCGATGGCCGGGGGCATGCTCAACGCTCGCCAGGACACCATCACTTCCAGTCGCTTCACCGTCTTCGAGATGGAGAAGCTGATGGAGATGAACAACAAGCATGTGGCGCCGGTCTTGATGTACATCTTCCGAATGATCGAGCGTTCGCTGGACGGTTCGCCGACGATGATCATTCTGGACGAAGCCTGGGTGATGCTGGCGCACGAACTGTTCGCCGAGAAGCTCAAAGAGTGGTTCAAAGTTCTGCGTAAGGCCAATGCCTTCGTGGTGTTCGCCACACAGGAGCTGCAAGACATCGCCAATTCGCCCATCGCGTCGACGATCTTCTCGGCTTGCCAGACGAAGATCCTGCTGCCCAATCCCGAGGCGCAGTCCGAGGAGAACCTCAAGCTCTACAAATCGATGCGCCTTACCGATCGCGAGATTGAGTTGCTGGTCAATGCTGCGCCGAAGCGCGACTACTTCTTCACGAGTCCGGCCGGCCGTCGTCTATTCCAGCTCGAACTCGGCCCGGTGGCCTTGGCGTTTGTTGGAGCTTCAGGCGTTGAAGACCGCAAGGCAATCAAGGAACTGCACCGCATCCATGGCGAGAAGTGGGTTGGGTTCTGGCTGCAGCTACGTGGCCTGGATCCGGAGCTGGCGAGCAACGCGAATCTGTATCGGGAGGCTGCATGATCGGCTCAGGAGCCTCTGTGATCGGGAGCGCCTGGGCGGGCCGAATCCTTCGGCCGCTGCTCATGCGCCCTGAAGGCAAGCTGCAGGGGGTGCTGCGCCTCATCATTTCCGCTGCTGTCGGCGCGGCGGTTGGTTGGATTGCGTGGGGTCAAGGCGACAGCATATGGAGCCTAGTTGGTCTGCTTATATTGCCTTTGATGTGGGGTGCATCGAGTTCGCGTTGGGAGGGCCTGGCGCTGATGCTCGCCTACTTCTTGGCAGGCGCGAGAGGGCTCCCGGGGGGTACGGTGGCGTACTTTGGCGAGACGGCGCCGCGCTGGTGGGGAAGTGGCATGTGGGTGGGCGCGAGTCTGTTGTTGGCCATGCCCTTTGCCCTGTGCTGGGCACGTGTCCCCTCCAGACGGGCGGTCAGCTTTGCGGTTGCGGTGCTGGCGTGCTTGGTGCCGCCGCTCGGAATTGTTGGCTGGCTCAATCCGTTGGCGGCTGCCGGCATCTTGTTCCCCTCGGGCGGTTGGTTGGGCTTTGCGCTGACCATGGCGTTGTTTGTCGCCCTGGTGTTGCGGAAGGGCCAAGTAATCGCCGGCTTGGTAATAGCGGCAGCCGTGGCGAATGTGGCAGCGTTGGGCACGGACCCGGTCGTTTACAAGCGTTGGCTTGGTTTCGACACCAGCTTCCCCAGGCTTTCAAGCGAAGGGGCCGACCAAGCGGTCCAGTACCTCTCTTCCATGGACCGAATTGCATGGCTGCGCGGTGTCATCGCAGACATGCCCGCAGGTGCCACCCTCGTGCTGCCTGAGACCGTGATCGGCCGCTTCGACGGCGTGGCGCAAGGCCTGCTCAGCCAGGCGGAAGGCGAGTTGGTTGGTAAGAACTCCAGGGTGCTGGTGGGCGCTGAACTGCCTGAGGACAACGGGCGATACAAGAACGCGGTCGTGGTGTTGGGTGCGCACGGGCGTGATGATCGGGCCGCGATTCAGGGCATTCCGGTGCCAATTTCGATGTGGAAGCCATGGGCCGCCGACGGCGCAGAGGCGGACTTGCTGGCACGGGGTAACACGATCACGGTTGACGGCCATCGCGTCGGAGTGACCGTCTGCTATGAGCAACTCCTGGCGTACTCGCTGCTACGGCTGATGGCGGACAAGCCCGACCTTATCGCTGCGGTCAGCAATGTCTGGTGGGCGCGAGCCACCAACATTCCTCAGATCCAATTTCAAAGCGTGCATGCGTTTGCGCGTTTGTTCGGCGTCCCGGTGGTTTCCGCCAGGAATTTGTGAGTTTCAAGGGAGGTATAAAACGTGATGGGCAAAAAGCAATTTGCGCTGACGCTGTGTCTGCTGGGAGCGATGGTATCGGCCCATGCGGGCGGCACAGCCACGGTGGTGTGCAGCAAGAGTGCGAACCCGGTTCCGCTCCTGCAGGTCGCCTACAACACGGGGCCGGACGCGGGAACGCCGGGGCTCTTTTGGTTCGGCGTGATTTCCCAAGACATGACGCTGGGCTCCGTGTTGACGCCGCAAGGCTGGCAGACCTACACCGGTGGCCTCTACCCGTTTCAGGCGCGCTACGACAATGGCCTGCCGCCGACCATCACGCTGACGCTTCCGTTTCCTGATGGGAATCAAAACACGGGAGCATACGTTGGCTACAGCGTCTACGCAGGACAAGGCGTCTATTCGTATGCCATGCGTCAAAAGGTGGCCGACCGTCGCGCTGCGCTGAACAACGTGAAGCCGGATATGGTTGCGAAGGGGCGCTGGCGGCCCGAGTTCGACTCGGATGACAGCTACATCTGGTCCTTGATTCAGAAGGACATGAAGGACAACAACAAGTATGGGCCGATCTTGACTATCCCCTTTGTGGATTGCACGCCGGCTGACACGGGTGGGGGAGGTTGAATGAGCAACTCACAGAGCAATAGCGAATTTGTGGAGACGGCGTTCACGGCGGAAGAAGTGGGGAACGTCGAATCGAAGCAAGTTACTGGAGATGGTGGCGAGGCCTGTGCGTTTCTTGGTGAGGTGCAGCAGCCAGTTCAGCAGCTCAGGAAGAACCAGTCGTCATGAGTTTGGAGGCCGGCAAGGTGACGGCAGAGCGAAACTGGCCGCAATTCGTCGCAAGGGCTGACTTCAAGAAGTTGGCCCCTTTGGCCCAAGGTCTGTTCGTGCAGGATGCCATGCGACGGTTGAACATGACCAAGGAGGGGCTTGCTCAACGGATCGGCGTGTCCACGCCTGGGTTGGAAAAGTGGATGGCCCGCCACGGTACTTCGGATTTCAGAAACATGCCGTCGATGGCATGGAAATTTATCGGCGAGATCCTGGAGCACGCTGCCGCTCCGGCTTGACTCGGGTCTTTGTGTCTGTACAATGTGCATTAAATCTTGCGTAGTTTTGCGGCAAAAGTCTTTGGAGGGATCATGAAGCTACTGAAGCACGTATGGGTCGTTTGTGGGTTCCTGCTCTGCTGGCAAAGCAGTGTGAACGCAGGAACTATCGCCGGGACTGGCGGTTCGACCGAAGTTACGCAAATTTTGAACAACATACAGCTCATCCAAAGCTACGAGCAGCAGGTGCAGGCTTATGTGCGTCAGGGCGTCCAGGTCCAAAACGAGCTGCGGAACCTGATGTCCAACCCGACATCGATCCTCGGTGATGACGTCGGCAAGATGATCAACACCATTGGGTCGATCTGGAACGGCGGCCAGTCCATTGGCTACAACCTCGCGCAGATCGACCAGAACTTCGCGCGAACGTTTAAGAGTCCCACTGCGGGCAATCTCGCCAAGATGTTCACCTCCTGGCACCAGACCAATACGGACACTCTGCAGTCTGCGCTTCGCGCCATTGGTACGCAGCGCGACAACTATTCGTCGAGCCAGGCGGCCCTGACTGACCTGTACAACCGCAGTCAATCCACCAACGGCAATCTGGATTCGCTGCAGACGCTCTCCCAAATCAACATTCGCCAGATCCAGGAGTTGCAGTCTCTGCAGGAGCTGATGGCGACGCAGTCGCAAGCGGCGACTACGTACATGGCGACACAGAACGCCAAGGACCAGAAGGGCCTGGATGATGCCAGCGCAATCTCTCAGCCTTACCAAAAGGCAATACCTGCGGCACAATCTGCGCCGGCGCCAAAGTGGAAGGGCTTTGGCTTTCAGTAAATCCAGGAGAGATTGGAATGAAAAAGGGCATCGTACTCGTCTTGTTGTCGCTGGCTTTGGCGGCCTGCAACCAGAGCCAGGATAAGAACCAAGGCGAGGCAAAAAAGGAGGGTAGTGTTGTCGCGCCTACCAGTTTGAGCGGGACGTACACCTCCGGAAAAGACACGTTTATCTTTACGCCGGACGGCAAGGTGACGGCAAAGCATCCAAGTTTCTCTGACAAGGTGACGACATACTCCATCCAAGACGGCAAGGTGAGTTTCAAGTTTCCGCAGGGATATCTCATTTCCATGTCTTTGAATTCTGATGGTTCACTCACATCGGATTCGAATATCAATTACAAGAAGACAGACTAAGCCTGAGGCTGTTAATGAAATCACGTCATTTGTTGGTTGCAGTTTTTTTGCTTGTTGCGGCCCAAGTTGCGCTGGCACAAGCTCAGGCTCTTGGTGCCAATGATGTTCTTGGCATCATCAAGCAGGCAATGGCCCCTGCTATCAACAAGTTGACGTCTCAGGCTATTTCTTGGCTTGGAGTGTTTGCTGCACTCCAATTCTTCATCACTAACTACAACCTTCTGAAAACGGATGGAGATATCCAGTCCGTGATTGCTAAGATGTTTGCGGCTGTAGGGTGGATTGGCGTTGTGCTCTACATCATCAATCATGGGCCGCAGTTTATTCAAGCGGTTGGCGACCAAATGTTTGGAGTTGTCGGCCTGGATTTGCCAAGCCCTGGAAACATCATCGGAAAGACCATCGGCGTAAGTGCGACGGTGTCGGTGCTAGCGCTTGGTGTCGGCTCGATTCCGTTTGTTGGTAACACTGCAGGCCAGTTGCTTCTCTACGTTGCATTGGCAGTATTGGCGGTTGGAATGTATTTTGCGTTCAAAATTTTCATGCTCCAATTGGAGCTTGGATTGATCGCAATGCTGTCACCGTTGAGTTTCTCCTTTCTAGGTCTTAATACCCTCAAGGATCAAGGCATCGCTCCATTTAAGGGGCTGCTTTCTCTGACTTACAGAATTATCCTGATGACGGTGATTCTTGCTGCGTTTAATCAGGTGAGCGATATTGTCTCCGGAAAGCTGTCCGAAATTAACGTGGACACGTTTAAGAGCAGCGGCATAGGGGAGGTGGCTGACATAATGCTGTCAGCCCTTGCTTCATATATGTTGCTTGCGTATCTCACCTTTAAGTCCGATGCGATTGCAGCTACTTTGGCCGGCGGCGCAACTTCCATGGGGGCTGGCGACGTGGCACAAGCGGCGGCGGCCGGTGCCGCAGTGGGCGCCGCAGTTGCTACGGCCGGCGGTTCGTTGGCCGGTACCGCCGGTAAAGCGCCTACGGCCATGTCTAGCTTTATGGACAAGCTCATGGGGCGTGGATCGGTCTCGAATGCATCGTCGATGGGGAGTGGTGGTGAGGCGCCATCGTTCACTCCCCCAGCGTCCCCGTCCACGGCTAGCCCGTCCTTGTCTGTCGGAGCGCCGGTCTCGGGAGGCGCCCCAGGTTCATCGTCGCCCGGCAGTGCACAATCGGGGGCAGGACCGAGTCCTGCCAAAGCGAACGTCGCGTCTGGGCGATACGGGGCTGATTTGGCGGATGTAGAGCAAGTCCAGCGCGATGCTCAAAACGACCCGAGCGCGGAGCAAAGTGCTGGAGCCGATGAGGCAGCCGGTGCGGGCGCGGCGGCAGCCGATCCTGTTACCGTCACGCCGGCCAGCGAGAAGGGTGAAGCGTTGGCTGGGGCGCCGGACGTGCCAGGCGCGGGACAACGGGCTGCAATCGGAGAGGCGGCCGGTGCGGATGCGGCAGCAAATGATGGTGTTACCGTCACGCCGGCCGGTTCGCAGGGTAAAGCGGCTGATGCGACAAAGGCGGTGCCTGGGGCAAGCAGCATGCCAGCCAACTCAAAGAGTGATGGCGTGGCTGGGGCGCCTGGCGTGTCTGGGGCCCGTAAGCCGGCCGGCTCGAAGGGCGCGGGGGGCGAAGCAACGAAGGCAGTACCTGAGGCTGGGCAGCAGACCACTGATCCCGGCTCCGCGCTTAGCGCGGGCATCGGCGGCAAGCCTAGCTTGGAAAAGGATCTGAGCCGCCTGGTGGACCACCTCACCCAGCAAGGGCCGAGGAAACCGACCCTAGGCGAGCGCCTGGGCGACGCCAACAAGCACCTCGCGCAGGAGCAGGCAGCTACGCACGTTTCTATCAACGCCCATCACACGGATTGATCGTCACTGGCAGGGACTTTTGCAGCAAAAGCGTTCCGTGTCCCGCTTGGGCGCGTTTCTTACGAACTGACTACATCAAAGAATGTTCAAATTCAGGAAGAAGACGAGCACCGTCGAGCCTGCACTACCAGACCCGGTGGCGGCCGAAGAAGATACGCCCTGGGCGAAGGCAGCAGCAGCTCATGAGGACCGCATTCTTCGGGTCCAAGCTCAGATCGCAAACTGGCGCATGTTTGCGTTCTTCTCTCTCAGCATTGCTGCGTTTGCGGTCGGAGGGGCAATCTGGATCGGTTCGAAATCCAAGTTCATCCCTATGGTCTTTGAGGTGGACAAGCTGGGGCAAACGGTCGCGGTCAAAGCGCTGAATGGCGACGAGGCTGTGACTGATCCCCAGCGCCAGGTGTACCGCGAAATGTTCGATTTGATCGAGAACTTGCGCAGCGTGACAACGGATCGGCAAGCCAACAATGATCGCCTCACTAAGGGCTTCTCGCGCTTGACCGGAGCGGCAGAGCGGTATGTGCGGACGGAATTGCGCAAGGCCCCCCCGAATGAGGTCGGCGCCACGAAAACGGTTCAGGTGATCGTGCGGTCGGCGCTGAAGCTCACCGGCAAGAGCTGGCAAGTTGACTGGGAAGAGCATTCGTTCAGCTTGGCCGGCGAAGAGGTGGGCGTGGAACGCTGGCGAGCGACGGTGCAATACGAACTCAATCCGGGCGGTGACGAGAAGGCAATTCGGAGGAATCCGATTGGTTTCACTGTTCCAGAATTGAGTTGGCAACGAATTGTGCAGTAATGCGTGCGGGAGAAAGGAAGCTGAAATGAGCAAAAAATGGATTCTCGCCGCTTGTGCAGCGGTCTATGCAATGGGTGCGGTGTCTGTCTCCTTTGCGGGACAACGGTACAACGAGTTGGATGATGCGGTACTTGCGCAGGCCAAGCGCTGGCAATCGGGTGAGAAGGCAAAGGCTCTGATGTCCTCGGACGGGAAGGTGGTCTTCCCGTTTGGTCAGGCGATGCCCAAGCTCACGTGCTCGCCAAGTCGTGCCTGTGACGTTGAGATGGAGCCCGGTGAAACGCCGCGTAAGGTCATTCTGGGCGACCAGGCGAACTGGACGTGGGAAGGCGCTGACTCGATCGAAAAAGGAAAGACAGTCAACCACGTCGTCCTTCAGCCGAGGGATAGCGACCTCGAATCGAACGCCATCATCACAACGGACCGGCGCACCTACCACATCAAGCTGTATGCGCCCAAGACCGAGGGTGTGTACCTGAACCGAATCGCCTTCTACTACCCCGAACAACTGGTTTCCTCTTGGGAAGCCAAGATGGGGCGTGCTGCTGAAGCGAAGGCCAAGGACGAGGAAACCAATGTCATGCCGGCGCCGGTTGCGCCGGACAAGATGGCGTTCGACTATCGGATCGAAGGCGACGCTGACTTCCGTCCCATCCGCGTGTTCAACGATGGTGAGCGCGTGTACATCGCCATGCCGGACGACATTCGCCACGGCGAATATCCGACGCTCCAGCTCATTGACGAGAAGGGTGACGGGATGGTCGTCGACTATCGACGCACCGTGGACGAGAAGGCCGGGACGATTTACTTCGTGGTGGACAAGCTTTTCGGCAAGGCTCAGTTGATCCGCGACTCCGAGAAGGTCCAGATCATTTGGAAACGCAAGGAAAAGTCGCGGTTCGCGTTCTGGGGGCGTGGCTAATGTCCGACACCGGCAAGAAGGTCGATGCGTTTTCGCTGGAGGCTGGCGTACCAAAGATCGAGGGAGAGATCCAGCCAAAGCCGAAATATGCAGACCGAATTTCCAAGCGGATTATTGCGGTCGGAGTGGCGATCGTCTTCCTAATGGTAGGTGTCTTCTTTGCGGCCCTGGACGCGATGGATCACAAGAAGAAGGGGCACCAGGAAGCCGTCGAGACCGAGAAGAAGAAGCCGCAACCCAACAAGGTCGTTGAGGCAGTCGTCCCCAAGGAACTGACCGACGCCCCGGACAGTGATGGCTCGAAGGGGCATACCGCGCCGGCCAGCCTCGTCGGTTCCGCTCCGAAAACGCAAGACGATCTTTTGGGTGGTGGGTCGGGCGCGCCCTCTTTAGCGGGTGGAGCAATGGTCAACCCTGCCTCAGCTCCGGCGGGCCTACCTGGCACTGTTCCGTCGATGGGGGCAGCACAGGGCAAGGGGCAAATGCGCGGGGGTGCTTTTCCTGCTGGTGCTCCGGACGATGGCCTGGGCGCGGGTTCCACGACGGCGGGTAATGCCCCGGTGCAGCCCGCGACCCTCACGCCGGAGGAGCAGGCCGAGCGTATTGCGAAAGCGGACAGGCTGAAGCGGCTCTCGCAGGCGCGAACCAATGGCTTGAGCGCGAAGAACTACGCGGGCGACGACAAGAAGAGCGGCTCTCCTGCAGTGACGGCGGGCTTGTTGGGCAGCTTACCGGCGCAAGGCGGGGGCATGGTGCCCACTTCCATGGAAGCTCAGAATGGCCAGAAAGCTGACTCTGAGCAAGACGAGAAGATGAGCTTCATCAAGAACTCAGGGAAGGAGGATCGCAACTACTTGCCGTACTCGCCACAGCCGGCTGTGTCCAAGAATGAACTGAAGCGCGGGTCGTATTTGCCACTGCGCCTAGAGGGAAACGTCAATTCTGGGCAACCTGGCATGGTGCGGGCGCGGGTGACCGAGGACGTCTATGACACGGTCACGGGGTGCCGCTTACTGGTTCCAGCCATGTCGGTATTGCAAGGATCGTACGACTCGAAGGTGGCTCTTGGCCAGACGCGCAACTTGGTGGTCTGGAACTACATGCGCTTTGAAGACGGATCCGATTTGACTCTGGGCGGTATGCAAGGCTACGACAGCACGGGCGCGGCTGGCATCGAGGCGGACGTGGATAACCACTACCTGCGATTGTTCGGCGTGACGTTCGGCATGTCGCTGATCACGGCCGGGGTGCAAATGTCGGTGCCTCCGACGCCAACCGGCACGACAGCACAGACGCCGCAGCAGAGCATTGCGAACGCGTTGACTCAACAGTACGGCCAGCTCGGAGCCCAGCTCCTTGGGAAGTATTTGCAGGTCCAGCCTACGCTGCGCAACTATGCTGGCGAGCGTTTCGTGGTCATGCTCCCGCTGACCATTGTCTTCAAGAAAGTGTGGCGAAATCGCTGCGTCGGAGGTGCTTGAAGGGCGGGAAGTGCTTAGTACACCCCCCACTGGGAAAATATCCTTGCAACTGGCGAACAGTGTATGCTTCTGGATTCAGAAAATATTAACCTAGGCATTATGAACACGGAGTTCGCTCCCGCCCAGACTTCTGTCCCGAACTGGCTGATGACGTACTGTCGTCAGCTAGCGGACGTTCACTATCAGCGCAAGCTGAACAAGATGTACGTTCATATGCTGGAAAGTTTCTTGGCGTATGAACCCTGGAAAGCGAATCCGCCGTTTGAATGGCGCGTGGCGCGGATTCATCGGACGACCGGCGGCGCGGCCGTGCGGCGCGACACCGACGCGGGATGGGTTCCGATGAACATGGTGTTGCCGATCGCACTCGTGGACCGCTCGAAGCTCGCCATCGATTTGATCAATGCAAATTACGCTTCGGTGCTCCCGAGGTCGCTTTCATTGCGGACGTTCCTCTACACGGCGGTCTGCTGGTGGTGCATTGCTGTGTACCCATACGAGGGGCCAGGGCTCATCAACAGTTGACTGCATGATGCTGATTGCGGTCCACGGTGGGTGAGTTGGTCTTTTGCAGCAAAAGAATCTTGCCCCGCCCTCTTGCGAGCCCCCCATTGGGGGCCTACAATGCGCATTATTCTATGCGCTTATGCGCGCGCATTGCTACAGGTGAACGCGAGGGCAAAAACCGATGCAGACGAAAAAGACGCGAACGAACCGCAAGACCAAGGTCATTGTGGTCATCAACCGGAAGGGTGGGCCAGGCAAGACGACCATCTCGTTTAATCTTGCCCACGCGGGGATCGAGAACGAGCGTTCGCGGGTGCTGTGCCTGGATTTGGATTCCCAAGGGAACCTGAGCCAGTATCTCACCGACGATCTGGAGATCGTGCGCGAGACAAGCGGTGGCGTAAGCGACCTGTTCGACGGCGTTCCGCTGGCTCCGCGCAAGACCAGTCATCCCCAGATCGATCTGCTGCATGGGCATTCCGATCTGGATCGCGTCGACCACGATGAGGCAGCCGAGGAACGCGCTTATTCGCCGGAGATGCGTGCTTTGCTGCGCAGCCTCGACTATGACGTGATCATCATTGACACGCCACCGGCTGTAGGCCTGCGGCATTTGGCTTCGCTGGCCTGGGCTGACTTGGCGGTCATCCCCATGGAGCCTTCGATGACCCATATCGCTGGTTTCCAGGAAGTCGTGAGGAACATTGACGACTCCATCCTGAGTCTCAACCCGAATCTTCAATGGGTCGGGTTGGTCAACCGTGCGAATCTGCGCTTGAAGGCGCAGCGCGAGAAGGATGCTTGGTTGCGGGATATGTACGGCGCAAAGATCCTACCCACCTTGTCATCGCGCGGGGCTGTCGCAGAGGCGATTGAAGAGAGCCCGGCCAAGCCCGTATGGGCGCACCGTGGCGCGCCTCGGGATCTGCGAGCACAGTGGCGTGAGGTCTGCACGAAGATCGTCGGCAAGTGATAGCTCGGGCGTGCATTGCACGTTCTGCGTGGAAGGTATTTGGAGAATCAAATGAGCAAGAAGATGTCGGCGCTTCAGAAACTTGGCGCCCGCGTTGCGCCTGTGACGGTTGATGAGGGAAAGGCAGTCGCCATTCCGCTGGACAAGATCCGTTTCGACCCGACACAGCCGCGCCAGGCGTTCCATCATCCCGACGGCCGCATCGCGGAGGATGACGAGGCTAGTCTGGAAGAGCTGGCGCAATCGATCGAATCGCAAGGGCTGATTCATCCGATCACGGTCGAGCCGATTGGCGATGGCACGTACCGAGTGGTGGTGGGTGAGCGGCGCACGCGTGCGTACCTCTTGCTGGGCCGCACGACCATTGAGGCCAAGATTCGCGATGACCTGACCAATCCCAAAAAGCGCCTGATCTATCAGGTTGCCGAGAACGTCAACCGCAAGGACCTGACGGATGCGGATATGGCCACGTCCATCCGCAGCCTCATGAAAGGGACGGATGAGGTTGAGCCGATGACCCAGACGCAGATCGCCAAAGCGCTCGGCAAGAGTGAGGGCTGGGTGAGTCGTTACGTGCGATTCGGGGACGACGAACAGCAACGCCTGTGGGTTCTGACGGGGATCGCCGACACGGTGGAAAATCTCTACCGGCTTTCGATTCTGCCGATGCCCATGCATGCCGAGATTCAGCGCCGGGTGCAACTGCCCGAAGACGATCCTGAGCACCTGGCGAAACCGCTGAGCCGCGCGGTCATTGATGACTTCTCGCTGCAGGCGAAGATTGCCAAGAAGGGGGCGCAAACGCCTTCGGTGTCGCCTCCATCCGCCGGGGCATCGAGCGCTGCAGCGCAGCCGATTGAACAACGAACCGCTGCCACCACCGACGCCGCTGGCGACGGAATTCCCAATGACCCGGTGTCGCGCGCCTTCGCAGAGATGGCCGAGCATGGGCGCGAGCCGTCTCAGCCGACGCAGCCCGGCGCACAACAAAAGCTGTCGAGCACGTCGACCAACGGATCGGGTTACACGCTGTCGGAAGGCGACCGCGCCCGAATTCTGAGCACGGCCAGTGTCACGTTGAGCAATTCGGAGAAGGCGGCTGCTCAACCTCCGGTGAGCGTGCGAGTGCCGATGGCCAGCCTGCAAGCATTGCTGCAGAAGCTGGAGCCGGCGGACCAGGAGGCCTTGGCGGTCGTGCAACTGAGCATCAATTTGCCGGGGCCGCTGGCTGGGCGGATCGCCAATGCGCTGACCGGCATCGTGGTGGATCCGAGCGAGGTGCCAGCCGTCGTGCAAAACGAACTGGTGAAGTTGCAGTAATCTATTTGCGTGACCGCATCCCGGAAGGGTGCGGTCTTTTGCCTAGAGCAGGTTTGATGCCGGGCGAGTTGCAGTCATGCGCGGGTAAGGTATTAAAAAATGCAAATTAGGATTGGCCGAAACACGAAGACGGGAGAACCTGTCGTTTTGGACACTACGAAGGTAATCAACCCGCACCTCCAAGTGTCGGGGATCACCGGCATTGGGAAGACCTACGCGTTGCAAGAGCTGGTGACGAACTTCGTGGAGAGTGCGGCCGACCTGAAGCGGCCTGTTCGCGTTCACGTCTTCGATCCGCACGGAGACATCCAACTGCCCTACGCCTCGGTGGTGAAGTTCTCGGAGGCAACAAACTACGGCTATAACCCGCTGGAAGTGAACCCGGATCCCGACTACGGCGGCGTCCGCCGGGCCATCCAGAAATTTATCGCGGCGATCAAGAAGCACAAGGCGTTGGGCACAAAGCAGGAAGCGGTGATGCGCTACCTGCTAGAGGACTTGTACGCGGTTCATGGCTTCAAGGCGGACGATCGGCAGACCTGGTGGCCCGATGATCCTCGGATGATTCGCGAGGTGATGAAAGGGCGGGAGAATCGTGTGTACCTGGACGTCGCTTATGAGCACCAGGATCGGTTCAAGACGCTCCTGAAAGACCCCGCATCTGGGCGGTACCGGGGCGGCTTCGACGATTTCGGCGACGCCCCAACGTTGCGCAGCAAGAAGTGCTGGTGGGTCGAGCGCGATTACTATGAAGGCGACTTCCTCATGTGGGAGCCGCGCATTCTGTTCAAGACCGCGCCGACATTGGACGATCTGGTGCGTTTCACTGAACGCAAGCTCAAGGCCCAGTTCTGCGGGTCCAATAGCGCAGCGATGGCGCTGCTCAAGGACGTGAACCGGGTGGCCAAGGCGTATCACCGCAAGGTCACTGAGATGGCCAAGCGCAACGCGGCGCTGGACGAAGCTGAGAAAGCGGAGATGACCAAGGCGCTGAATAAGGCCAAGGATAAGGCGGAAGACGCATACAGGAGCTACCTGGACGCCATCGTGACGGGGCGCGAGCTGGACGACATGATCCGCTACAACAACTCCCCGGACGTGCTCACGAGCGTCTTCGAGCGTGTCCAGAATGTGCGGGCGATCGGCATCTACAACCCGGTGCCACCGCCATTTGATCCGCACAAGCCCATCTGGCACTATCAGATCAAGCCGTTGGAGATCCCGGTGCAGCGCATGTTCGTCGATCTGGTCTGCGCAAGGATCTTCGAGCGCGCTATGCAACGCGGTGTGCAAAACGATGTGGTTGAGCTGCTGGTGCTCGATGAAGGCAAACGCTTTGTGGGAGAGTCGGAGGGGGACATCCTTAGCACCATCAGCAACGAAGCCCGCAAGTTCGGCCTCGGTCTGTGGATCATGTCCCAAACTCCCGATCACTTCCCTGACGACTTTATCAAGGCCACGGGCACGATCCTGGTGTTGGGGCTAGCCGAAGCCGACACGAACCTCGCGGCCCGAAAACTCGGAGTCGATGAGAGTCTGCTGTCTTCAGTGGTGCCGCAGCAATCAGCGCTGGTGCAGATGAAGAGCAAGGGGACATTGTCGGCTGGCTTTCAGATGGTAAGCCTGGTTTGAATTGGGTGCCGCGTAACGGCCGGCCGGTAATAATTGCCGTTAGAGAGTGTTACATATTTTATGTCAGATATAAACGTCGCTTAATTCGCGATATTTCAGCGAAAACCCCTCTCATGTGGGGTTAAGTTCACGATCATTCGGACGATGACATCCAGATTGCGCCAATGTTGCCAACTATTGTGGTCACGAATCGGCTTTGATCGAGGTGGCGCGCTGGCAACAGGAAGTGCTAGATACCTCCCACTAGGGGGTATCCAACCGTTAATTATGTGTTAATCTGTCGTTGCGGCATGTATTCCCTACCACACCCTAGGCGGGTCACTGGTAACCAAATGTAACCTTTGCGGTAATCAATATGACGGTCACCATTGTTCGCCCAGTTCCACTTTCCTCCATCGACTATCCGGAAGGTCCGTTAGCAGATCGCTTGGAGGCAGAAGCCCGGCGTGCACTGCCCCAAGTGTGTGGATTGGACGAAGCACAGACCGAAGGCGAACGGATGCAGGCCTATGCCCAAGTGATCGAAGAGCAGCGCGATGATTTCATCGGTATGTACGGAGATGCATTCGGCTGGGAGAAGCGAAGTGTTCCGCGTGAAGCGAGCGTGCCGGCACTCGGTCGCTATGCCACTGCGGTCGTCAACGCCGAGTAACGATTGTCTGCCTTCCTAGGCAGGCGGTCGTTCTTGTAAGATAGAGAGTTACCCCACTCTCTTCACATCATGGAACGCTGGACGGAAGACGAATTCCGGCGCATTGCCCTGGATACGCGTATCAGCGAACGGACGCTTGACGCATGCAAGGACGTGCTGGTTGGGGGCATGCTTGGCGTTGACGCAGCCAACAAACATAAGATGTTCCCCTCGCAAATATCGCGGGCGCTTACCACGCTACGCGAGAAACATGCCGAGGTAATCGAGATCAGCTCGGTCAGCAAAGAGTCGGATGAAATGCTGCAGTACGTGGCCTCAGAAGTAGCCAAGGCACTGCAAGGCAAAGACTTCCAGTGCGTGCTCGCCGAGGCTGGACAGACATATGATGGGCAAGTCATTGCCCAATCGAAAGGCTACCTGGTCCAAAAGGTCGGCCGTATTGGCGTGCTCCACGACTTGGCGCGCTTCAGCAAACTCCCCCCCCTCAACGAAGACTTGCGGATTGCTTACGGCAAGGCCGGTGGCCTGGCCAAGGTCTGGGCGCTGCTTCCAGAGCAAGAGAGAGGCAAGGGGCCCGAGCGCTGACGAAAGTGTTAATTTTGTGTTAATTGCGACCCGTACGATGTAGGATACTTCCACGCGACGTTTGGGTCTTCTAACCATAAGGCACTGCGCGTTCTCATCTTCGGTACGGCATCTTTTGCGGCAAAAGCAAGGCCAAGAGTCATTAAATAGTGAGGTGTAGTCATGGCTGGTAAGTCCAAGTTCGAGCAGTTGAAGGAACGCTTCGCGCAGCAAGCGCGGGCCCGGATCCCGTTCAATCCGTTGGATAGCGTGGACATCACGGGGGCGAACGTGGACCGGCTGAAGGTTGGGATGGAGACGTTCGGCTGGAAGGACTATCGCTTTGTCACTGCAGACCAAGCCCGTGCGAATGGCTGGACCATCCCCGGCAAGGCGAGCAGCGTCCGGATCATGGAACGCGATGCCAGCAACGGCTCGATGAGTGAGAAGGTTCTCTATAACGCGTCGAACGTGCGGGGCATGCCGTCATTGGATGCGATGTTGGCCATGCCAGAAGAGGCCATGTTGAAGATGCGCGGTGAAGAGGTGGAGGTGGCTTCGTCAGTTGGGCAGCCGGCTGTTGCCACGCAACACGTGGCCGCTGCTGATGCGGCGGGCAGTGATGTTGAAGACGACATTGTTATCGGTCCTGCCCGTGTGCCAGAGCAGAAGGTGGACGCGAGTCTCGATGCGCACGCGCAAGAGGCGAAGGATCTCGCCCAGGGTGAATCCGTGGCGGATGTGGACAATACGGCGAAGGAATCGGACACGTCGGTTGTGGCGGGTCGGCCGAACCTGGATCAGGCTGCCGAGCCTACCGTCGAGGCGGACTTTGCGGTGATGGCGCCGTACTGGCTCGATGGCTTGCACAACCATGAAGGCATCGAGATGGCCGAGCAGGTGAATCGGCTGATCGCCGCCGAGAAGCTGGCCAGAAACAAAGCCGCGATCGCCACTTTGCTCAACTCCTACCCGGACAATCGCCGGTTTGGTTTGGACATCGTCCCGCATTCCAAGTACCTGAACGACCCCCATCGTAAGGCGAACCTGGCCGAGCCGGCGCAGCTTCTGGAAGGTGAGCTTATTCGGGACAAGGAAGGCGCCTACCGGCCGAAGGCCGGGGGGATGGCCGTGTTGCAGGACAAGGGCTCATCGCTCTTGCTCAAAAACAAGTCCGAGGAGGCCTATCGCGGCGCGATGGAGCTGGCGTTGTCCAAGGGCTGGAAGGCCATTGAACTCAAGGGCAAGCCGAAGATGCTCGCGCAAGCCTGGCTGGAGGCCAAGATGATGGGCCTTGAGGTTGTGAACTTCACGCCGACCGAACAGGACCGCGAAAAACTCGCACAGCGCATGGCCGAGGAAGTCAGAAAGCGCGAGGCTGCTGCTGCCAGAGCCGAAGCGCTGGCGCCCGAGAACGTGGAGGTGCTCCCGGTGGTGGACGCTACCGGCAAGCAGGTCATGGCCACGGTCACCTACACAGTGGAGCGGACCGACACTCCCACCGAGCAGCTTTCTTCGGCGGTGGGCACACCTGGTAATTCGCTGGCGGCTCAACCATTCGAGGAGCCAGTTGTAACGCGCACCGTCACTCGCGTGGATGGTGTGGTCAGGGATGACGTGGTCGCTGGGGTTGCAATGGCGCACGCTCCGGAGCAGGGGGGGCACTTGCAGCCGGAGGCAGTAGCGTCCGTGGTTGGTCAGGAAGTGAGCGCGGCACTGGGCGAAGTGAAGCGCGAGCAAACCGCGTTGGTGGATCTGGAGAAGGGGGCGAAGCTTGTTGCTCATGGTCCCGCTCCCTATGACAACAAGCCGAAGAACAAGGCGAGCTACTTCGTCACAGTTGAGAACGACAACGGTCAGTCAAGAACCGTCTGGGGCGTGGACTTGCCGCGCAGCCTATCTGAGGCAGGCGCGGAGATTGGCGACACCATTTCGCTTGTCGAGGGTGGCCGCGAGCAAGTGGAAGTCGACATCGAGGAGCCGGATGGCTCCATGAGCAAGAAGATGACGTACCGAGTCAATTGGAGTACGGCAGTGCTGTCCCGGGCGGCCGAGGTCCAAACTGCGGCGGAAGTTGCCAGCAGCGGCTTGTTCATCGGGCCGGTTGTTCGCGTCGAAGAGGGGCGCATCGCGCAGAAGGCTGGGCGTGATCCCAACAAGCTAATTTGGCATGACGTATCCAAGCTGCAGGGCAAGGTGCCCGCCGTCGGCGAAATTGCCGAGATCAACTACGCCCACGGCGTTGGCAAGATCAAGGAGCAAGCGCTCGGCCAGGAGCTGGCCCGATGACAACCGGCGCCGTCAGTGTCCAACAAGCTCGCCCCCAGCTTGGGCTATTTGACGAAGAGCTGGAGCAAGTGCGCGAGCAACTACGCGCACGAGAGGAGGCGTACCACCGAGAGCGCCAAGCGCGCTTTGACGCGAACAAGGCGCGGATTCTGGCCGATACAGATGCATGGAAGGGAGGGGAGTTTTCCGAGCGTATCGATGGGCTGCTGGGCAAGCTGGTCGAGGCCGGCGAGCCCGCACGAGGGATGCATGACGCGATTCTCGGTGGCATCAATTCTGCAGCCAAGGCGGGACGTCTGAACGAATCGCATGTGGCCTTTGTCGAGGAAAAAGCCCGCATCGAGGCGGCTCGCGTGAGTACCTTGGGCCAGGTCATTCCGACGAGCTGGGACACGCGCACGGCCGCCGATCTCACTGCGGTAGACCCAGGCTGCACGCAGTTGCCTGAAGGCATCCAGAAAGCCGCGCTGGTTCGGCTCAACGAGGTTGGACCGCAGTTGGCCAAGCTCGGCTTCAAGTCGGAATTAGAAGTGGATTCGAGCAGCCCAGCGGGTGCGCGTGAACTGGCTGGCGATATGCGCGAGGTTCACACAGCCTTGATGCTCTTGGCCGTGAATCGGTATCGCAACGCGAAGGGATACAAGCATGCGAGAGCCGATCATCTCGAACGCATGGAGCAATTTGCCAGCCAGGTTCTCAACATCGATACAAAGGCTCACCCCGGCGTGAAGATGGATCTTCCGCTCAAATCGGGTGGCGTTCGCCAAAGCGCACCACGCGGCGGGCCCAAGAACCCTCATGGCCAAGAAGTCACGGCAGAGGGCAGCGCTCCCCGCCAGGCTGAGACCACTGGCATTTATGTTGGCAAGGTCACAGCGCTGACAGACACCCATCTGGAACAAAAAGTCGGGCGAGATCCGCGCGACGTCATTGCCCACGACCGACGTGCCCTGGACGGCGATGACGTGGCCGTCGGCAATGTGGTCACGATCAGCTATGAGATGGGGGTCGGCCGACTGACCAATCGCGATCTCGCTGTCGAGCAGCAAGGTGTGGGGCGCTGAGCTAGCGCGAAATCGCGGGTGTATCGGTGTGCGCGTCTAGGAGGCTGGCAGAAGTGTCAGCAAAGTCGATCAACGTGTGAGGTGGATCATGAACGAGAATGAAGTTGTCGCCGAACCGGCGAGCAATCAAGCCGAGATTGAAGCCGAACGACGCATCGAGGAGCGCTGGGAGGCTGCCTTTGACGGGATGGACGAGAAGACCGCCCGAGAGTGGGCAAAGCTGGACATGGAGGACTTCGGCAAGATCCAGGACAAAGAACTTGCGCGCTTTGCCGCTGTCACGATCACAAGCAACATGGAGAACTCCGTCTATAAGGTCGAGTTCGAGCGCGGTGGCGAGGAGATGCTTGCGAGGGTTGCAGAACGCAACGCAGCCAACGAGGCCCTGGTCGCGGCAAAAGAAGACCGCAAGGCACGTGCATATGACGCCATGCTCGCAAGTCGCCAAGAGAGCGCAAAAAGCTGGTCGCCTGAAGAGGCGTCGAAACAAGCGCTGAGCGACGTAGCCGACTACGCGCGTGCGCTGCATGACCAGCAGACGAGTTTGAATGACGTGCCGGGCGTTGAGCTGCACTACCGGCTCGCCGACATGCGCATGAACGCCAAGGCGAACCCAGCGTACCTCGGCGCCTTGGAGAAAGCGGTTCCAGCCCTAGCGCGGGAGATCTCCCACGCAGAACAACAGACGATCAGTGGAACGTTTGTCGGCAAGATCACTGCACTCAGTGACACCTATCTGGCGCAGAAGGTCGGACGCAATCCACACGATGTCATGGTCCATGCCAGGCATGCATTGAGCGGGGACGATGTCTCAGTAGGCCATGTAGTGACGATCAGCTACGAGATGGGCAAGGGCCGCCTAAGCAATCAAGAACTGGCTGTCGAACAGCGCGGAGTGGGGCGCTAAGCCCCCACGCGTTGGCGATTCCAGCAACGAATATTTCGGGGAGATGAGAATGCCGAACCATGTGAATGAAAGAGGTGAAGTGGCCTTGATGGACGCGCTCGCAGCGGATGATGTCAAGACCGCCAAAGAGATCATGACGACGCAGAAGATCGCGGCGACCGTGCGCGATTGGACGCGCTCGAACATGTCGCCGCTTGCGTACGCAGTGCGTCGAAACGATGCCGATTTTGTGGCCGAGTTGATTGAGGCCGGCGCAGATGTGAATGGCTTCGCATTCGGCGACATTCCGTTGATCGCGTTGGCCAACGCTGAATGTGCCGAGCAGCTTGTCCGGGCCGGCGCGGACGTCAATGCGCCGATCAAGCGGGACTCCAGCTCGCTGGGCCTGGTGCAGGGTGCGACCGCGCTTATCAAGGCGGCACACCGAGACGATGGCAAGTTGGTGGCCAAGCTCATTGCCCTTGGTGCCGACATCAATGCTGTCGACCGCTTTGGCAGGACCGCGCTCCACTATGCCGCTCGAAGTAACGGTGTGGCCGCGAAGGAGCTTCTGGCGGCCGGCGGGGATCTTCTGGCCGTCGACCATTTTGGGAAGACACCGAGCTTCTACGATGCGGCCCCGCAGTTGAAGCCTGTGGACTTGCGTCAGCAAAGCGCTCCGGTACGCCCTGCCGCGCCGCAGACCGAGCAGCGCGCAACAGCGCGCCCCGCAAAGCTATCGCCCTTGGTGCTTGGAACGGCATCGGAGGAGGAACTCCTGCAGGCACTGAACGGCTTCCAGTACACGGTGGGAGACAAGTTGTCGTTGGACCACGGCGAGTTCCTGTACCTGAATGGCAAGGATGTGCTGGGGGAGGGCTCCCCATTCGCCGTGGTGCCTCGATCGATGTCTCTTCCTGTGACGCGCTTCAGTGATGAAGGCGATCTGGAGTCGTATCTTGCAGACCAGCAAATTGCCACGCGCGATCGGAGTGCGGTGCACGCGTTCTTCCTGATCAGCCAGCAGCGTGATGGTCTGGCGCACGAGCAAATTGCTGCACCGCCGGAGAATGCGATCATTGGTATCGCGCGCAGTGTCAGCCAGGACGCCATCAACCTGAGCGAGTACATTTCGCGCATCGAGCACGATGGTGGCGGGTCCGTTGGTCAAGGAACGCAAGACGGACCAGAAACCCTCCTGCATGGCCGGTATGTTCGCGATGGCGCTGGGCAATACCGGCGCCTGGGCGAGGAAGGAATCGCGCTGGTCGATGAAGGCGACAAGATTCGGTTTGTGGACAAGCAAACCGAAACGTTCCACGCCGCCGGCGAACTCGCTGGTGCCAAGAACTGGCAGGCAATCCAGGTGACGGGCACTGAGAAGTTCTGTGCGGATGCCTGGTTCTCTGCGCGTCTGGCCGGACTGGATGTGATCGGTTATGAGCCGACCACCAAGGACCTGGTCCGTCTTGAGACGGCAGTGGAACGAGGGTTCTCGAATGCCTTCGTGGACACCGGTCGCCACGAGACGGCAGGAAGCCCGTCACTGGCGCCACCGCGAGATCCCGACGGGAAGATTCCGCCTCTGGCCAGCACGCTGTACCAGTCGCCGGTAAGCGGAACCCATATCGGCAAGGTCACGGCACTGAGCGACACCCATCTGGAGCAAAAGGTCGGACGCGATCCTCGCAATGTCGTGGTTCACGACCGAAGCCAATTGAGCGGCGATCCCGTGGATGTTGGGCACCTGGTCACGATCAAATACGAGAAGGGGAAGGGCGTGCTCAGCAATCAGGACTTGGCTGTTGAGCAACGCGGCATGGGGCGCTGACGGGGCGGCAACAAAATATGGGTATCCGTTTTTCGTGGTTGACACGCCGATCGCGCCGAAGCCACGAAAACCGCGTTTTGCGGTTGAAATCGCCAATGCTCGACCTACAATTCACTTCATTCGAAACCGCATTTCGCGGTTGACGTCGTGGCGACGGAGACGAAGCGGATTTTGGTGTGGGAGGCAAGATGCTGAGTTTGAGTGCCGCACGGGCGGCAGCCTATGAACGATGCGCTAAGCATCTTGAGTGCCGTGTCGGCGTTGATGCCAACGAGACTCTCGCCGATGCATGGGTTGCGAGAAAGCTCCGCGCGGAGGCTAGCGTTTGGAGGCAATTGTCCGAATCTCAACCACTTGTTCACGACCCTCTTGATTCGAACCAACGGGAAGCTGCACCCGCCCGCAAAGTTGGCAAGCCGCTGACCGACCGCATGGTTGAGACCTTAGTCGAGATGAAGAGAGGCACTAAAGTCGAGAGCGATGAGTTCTTTTCTTGGCCCAGGTGGCAGTTCCAGCCATCAATCAAAGGCCGGCTTCGCACTTCGCTCGGTTGCCCCACGCGAGCCATGCTCGAAGGCCTGCACGAGCGGGGGCTGCTGATGGTTTCTCGGAACGGGCGCCAGTGGGTAATAGAGATCAATGACGCCGGCCGGGATGCCCTGCTCGCTCACGAGAGAGCCAAGAACGCTAAGAAACCGTCCCCGTTCAAGCGCTACAGCATCTCATACTGCGTCAAGCAGTTGGGCGACATGCGGACCAGCTTACAACCCGTGACAGCTAGGACGGAAGCAGAGGCCCTTGCGAAACTGAAGAAGGAGCTTCAGCGTCGCAATTCCAGCTACGAGTACAGTGATTTCCGTGTCGAATGGGTGGGCGCAAATGGCCGATGACCTCCTGCGCGAGTTGCTACGCAACGAGCCGAATCCCATTGAGAAGCTGTCCGGCGAGCACCAGCAGTTGAAGACGCACAGTGGTTGGTTCGCGGATCTACCGCAGCGGACGGCCCATTTCTTGAAGACGGGGCAGCGGATCGTTGCGTTGGAGTGCGGTCACTATGTACTGTCCAAGGCCCTTCAACGGGCGGCGTGTCCGCGTTGCGGGGAAATGATTCGCTCTGGATACGACTACGACGGCTTTCGCAGGCTCGGCATGCCGGACGATTTCCACTGGCCTGATGACCCGTTATCTACGCTCAACGAGGGTGATCGCAACGACTGCGACAGCACCATCACGCGGCGCAGTCCTGTCTAACTCCAAGGGAAAACACATGCAAACTACTCTGACCTACATCCCTACGCCACCGCCGGCGAAACCGTTTTCTGTTGGCGACACGGTGGAAGTGCTCGATCGGGAGCACGTCGTACTGTCGATCGAGACGGTCACGAAGGTTGGCAAGAAGAAGGTAACGACGACTTCGGGACGTGAGTGGACGATTGATGGCGAGTGGTTCGATGGGCGTGCCGGCTACCCATTCCCGACCATTCGGCGGAAGGACTGAATAGGAAAAACGATGCGATTGTCTCGTGCAGACAAGCTGGAGATCGCGATGGCCTCGTTGCTGAAGGTCCGTGATGTTAGCAAGCTGCAGGTGTGCCCCGGCCCCCGTGGTGCCGACACGACGCGGCATGGCGTTCGTTGTAGGGGGCGCCACCTCCATTGGTACATCGGTGAATTTCAGCGCCGGCCCGGTATCTCCGGAGCAGTGCAGTGTGAAGAGGTTCCGACCTTTAGAACAGAGCGCGAAGCGAGGCAATTTCTCAACGCTGTGCAAAGCGCGGCCACAGGAGCCAATGCATGAGTGCTGACAAGGCGCTAGATGCCGAATTCCTTGCGTATCGAATGGCGCTGCCATTCCCTGCGCAATACGACGTTCGACGGTCTCTGATCCGGATATTCGCGGACTGGGAAACGGGGCGTTACGTCAAGACGATTCATCCTCTCGGCAACGAGCTGGGCGGCGGCCCGGGATCTGACGAATCACTGCAAGCGTATTTCCGGACTTCCTTTCAATGCGCCCAGAATTTGTGGCGGGCTAGGTTTGGCGAGGATATGCCCGAGTCCGTCGAAGGACAGTGGGCGGAAACCACACCGGCCGCATCCCTACCGTACGATGGGCCGACGCAGCTCTCCGATGTGGAATGGAGATTCGTTGAGGGGTACCACGGGGACTTCACTTTGGCAGAGCTTTGGCTTCTGGTCGAAGGCCTGGGTTGGAGGCCGGGGACGCCAGTGTCCGAGGATGACGAAAAATGGGTCGCCGTTTGGGCTGAAGAGCGAGACTGTTGCAACTACCTTCAGGGGGTCAGAATGGTGCTCGGAATGTCCGATGCACCTTACTACAAGGATCACGGTTGGGTTCCGCCGGCAGTTGCTTTGCGAATGTCCACCGCTATTTGATCGCCAGAAGGCATGTGCACATATGTCGAGTCCTCCGATGGGTAGCTTTAAGCTACATGTAGCCTAAAGCTACCCATCACCAAAGAAAACCATCTGCAAATAAATCAATGACTTACACGCCAATCGTTGCCGTAGAGAATGAGGGGGAATACTGGGATCGCATAGAGGGCGAAGCAACCCTAGCGGTCGAGCAGGGTATGACGGACCTCGCCTGCCCCCATGCTGCGGGCAGCGATGAGGCCAACCATTGGCTGTTCACTTTCGAGAACGTCCGGGCCCAACCATATATCCAGAGTGGTGAGCGCGCGGCGCGCGATGGACTGCCCATCGCCGCGTGTCCGCACGGCTTGGAACCGAAGTTGCGAGATGCCTGGGAGCTAGGCTGGCGTATCGTCCACGATGGCCCGTTTTCAGGCTTTAAGGATCTCGAAATCTCATTTCGAGGGCGGGACTCTGTTCGCAAATAGCGATGTAGACACAAGGAAAATGCGCCCCGCCAGCGGCAGTATCATCCCGTTCCCGGCCGCCTTGAAGAAGAACATGCCCGCGAACATCCTGAACCTGCCGACCTACGCCGTTCTGGCGGTCGAGCAGAACGAACACGACTACCACGTGAACGTCGAGGTCAAACAACCGCCCACGCGCTGCCCCCACTGCAATTCTGACCACCTGGTCGGCTTCGGCCGCCGCGAGCAGCTCGTCAAGGATCTGCCGATGCACGGTAAGCGCGTCGGCATGTACGTCAGCACGCGTCGCATGCAGTGTCGGGCGTGCAGCAAGACCTTCAGTGAGGCGCTGCCGGACGTGGACGAGAAGCGCGCCATGACCAAGCGCCTGGTGACCTGGATTGGCCGCCAAGCGATCAAGCGGACCTTTGCGAGCATCGCCGAGGAGGTGGGCATCGTCGAGAGCACCGTGCGCTCGGTCTTCCGGGAGTATGTGAACGAGCTGGAGCACCACATCCGGTTCGAGACACCCAGGTGGATGGGCATCGATGAGATCCATCTGATCCGCCCGCGTGGCGTCATCACCAACATCGCGAACAACACGATCGTCGAGCTGCTGCCGAACCGGAACAAGACGACAGTCGAGCGATATTTCTACGGCCTGGAGGGCCGCGATCGCGTCCAGTATGTCGCGATGGACATGTGGCGGCCGTACCGCGATGCCGCGCACGCGGTGCTGCCGGACGCGACGATCATCGTCGACAAATTCCACGTTGTGCGGATGGCCAACGACGCTGTCGAATCGGCGCGCAAGGCTACGCGCGAGAACCTGACTGTGAAGCAACGGCGGGCGCTGATGCACGACCGGTTCGTGCTGCTCAAGCGCGAGCGCGATCTGACCGACCAGGAGCGGCTGCTGATGGAAGGCTGGACGCTGAACTACCCGCTGCTTGGCGAGGCGTACAGGCTCAAAGAGGCCTTCTATGGGATCTACGACAGTGCGACGGCAGACGATGCGCACGACGCCTTTGGCGACTGGTATAGATCGATCCCGCACGGTCTGCACGGGCACTTCGAGCCGCTGACCAAGGCGTTTCAGAACTGGATGCCAGAGATCTTGAACTACTTCGAGCACCCGATCACCAACGCCTACACCGAATCGCTCAACAACCTGATCCGGGTGATGAACCGGCTCGGCCGGGGATACAGCTTCGAGGCGCTGCGCGCGAAGATCCTCTTTGCGGAGGGGGCCTTCAAGCGGACCAACAGCCGGCCGAAGTTCGAGCGGCGCGCGAAGCAGCGCCTCAAGGACGAGATGATGGGCTACGGCGTGCCCGGCAACGAGATGGATTTGGCCGACGTGCAGATCATCGAAAAGCCGGCCAAGGCTCCGCGCGAGAAGACCGGATCAACATCCGCGCCGAAGAACTACGGCGTGGACATATCAACACTGGCGCGGTTGATCGAAGAAGGCGAAGTTTGACCGATTTCAACCACGAAAAACGGATACCCCAAAATATGAAGACGATCTTGGATAAGCAACTCGTGCGGCTAGGACTGGGTGTCGTGGCCGCAGCCCTGTCGATTTGTGCGCATGCCGGCGATTTGCCCGATCCGGCGTTGACGCCTGGTGCCATCAATTCGGATGTCACTCAGGACAACATCCATAACACGGTCTGCGTGAGAGGCTGGACCAAAACGGTCCGGCCTCCCGCCTTCTACACCAACAGGCTCAAGAAGAGCCAGATCCGCGAATACGGCTATGGGAACGCCAGCCCACGAGACTTTGAAGAGGATCATCTCATACCGCTGAGCGTCGGTGGGCACCCCACCGACCCGCGAAACCTCTGGCCCCAGCCTCGCAACTCGGAATGGAACGCCGATCGCAAGGATGATCTGGAGTTCGCGATCTACATGGGCTTGTGTCGCGGCGAGGTGACGCTGGAGGAGGCGCGCCGGGCCTTCGCATCGAACTGGATTACTGCTTACCGGCGCTACGGCGCACTGCTGCAGCGCTATCGGCACGGTCAGGCCGAGTAGTAGTAGCGCGTGCCAATAATGCACCGCTGCTGTATCATGCCGTCATTATTTGATGCTGTTGCACTCCGATAACCGAGCAAAACAATGATCTCGATTGAGGTTTTTGCTGCAAAAGATCCGTCCGGGGCTCTGCAGGGAATCATGATGACAGTCCCTGCGGGTTGTGGCCTGAAACAGGCCGACACGCTTCGCATTCACGGTTCGCGGCTGCTCGCCATGGAGCGACGGTCAATCCTCCCGATCGATTTGCCGGAGGTCGATGAAGCCAGTTTGAGAGACCTAGTTGAGACGGCCAACCGGCGTGGGCAACTTGCCGTCGGTGAGTTCACTGCATTGGGCCTTGCGGACAGCTATCTGCTGGCGCTGGAAGTTGCCGCGCCTTCGTCCGGCGCTGCTGCCGGTGAGGGCAGTCTGTGATGGATGAAGTCCAAGAAGCCACGCCGACGCAAAACGTGGAGCAGTCCACGGCACAAGCGAAGGAAGAAGCGCGAGGTGCCGGATACGCGCATCGTCTAGCGATCGCAAAGCGGTTCGCGCAACGGGTTGAGGCTGGGGATGCGGTGTTCATGACCGGCCGGCCGGCGACCATGGAGATGCCCCACACGGTCAGCGCTGGAGAGAGGCGACCGATTACTGGTTTCAATCGCTGGATGCTCCTGCAGGTGATGCAGGACCGCGCGTGGCCGGATGCAAGGTTCTTCACGAACCAGCAGATCGAGGCCTCGGGGTGGAAATTGCGCGACAACGCGCAGCCGGTGGTTCTCCAGTTCGTGAACGCAACGGACCGCACGGGTGCTGCCTTGGCGATTCCGGAGGTGCAGCGATTCTCAGTCTTCAATGCAGCGCACGTAGACGGCGTGCCGCCTCCTGAGCACGCACCAAAGATCCCGAGTAAGGCGCTGGAAGCCGCGATGGTTGCGGCGGATTTCGAGCCGGGCACGCAAGTCGTTGACGCGCTCGCGTCCTGGGTGGATGCCCAGTATCGGGACTTCGGCGGCCGGGATGAGCCGGCGCATCAAGCTCTCGCGCAAGCGCTGGCCACGTCAGCGATATTTCCGGAGATTGAGTGGCGCGATGCGCAGCACGGCGAGGCACAAGAACAGTCGTTGCTGCAGCAGGTGGCTCGCTGGTCCAGTGCTGAGTGGATGAGCGATGTGGCGGCAGTGATCGATGCAGATCCCTCAGCGTTCTTCGATGCCGTGCGCATCTCCGAGCTTGTGGCCGCGCAAGTCATCACGCAAGCGCGCATCGCGCAACAAGAGCTTCGGATTGCCGACGAAATCGCGGCTGCTCGCCAAGAGGAAACGCAGGAGCCGCAGGCAGAGCAACTTCCGCTGAGGCCGCAAGGTAAAGGCGCAAGCGAGTCTACGATGGAAAACAATCAATCCGGCCCGTCGAGTGCAGGCAGTGACCGGAAAGCAAGCCAGGGAACCTACAGCGATCGCCTGGAGGAAATGTTTGCAGAGCGCGAAGCGGTGTTGGCCGTGCCCTTTCCGGAGAAGGAGCGCGCCAAAGAGCTAGGCGCCGTTTGGTACAAGCCGCGACTGGTGTGGTTCGTCCCGAAGGGCTTGGATGTGGCGCGGTTCAGAGAGTGGGATCCGCGTGCGCATTGCCTTGGCCCAACGGCCGCCAAAAGCGAGGTAATAGCGAAGTTCAAGGAGGCAATGGGGGACACGAAGCTTCGTGTTCCTGATGAGATCATTGCAGATGGGAAGTGGCACAACGTGCGAACCGACAGCAAAGATACGCCAAACCTGTCGGGCGCCTATGTCTTGAATCTGGAGGGCGGGAAAGATGGCACGCCCGATGGGTGCTTTAGCGACAAGTACACAGGTGAATACCGGACATGGCGGTTTGATGGGCCACTGCTGACGCCCGAGCAAAAAGCGCATATACGTGCCGAGGCCATGAATCGCGCGGCGGAAGCCGACCGTGTCACGCAACGCGTGCAGGCCTTGGCGGCGGAACATGCGGCAGAGATAGTCGCGCAAGGGCAGCCGGCCGAAGGCCACGGGTACGTTCGCAAAAAGGGGATTCCAGCCGAGGGTCTGGTTCAAGTTTCCGGCAAGGTGCTGCTCGGTTATAGCGAGTTCATTGGCGAGAGCGGCAAGAGTGCGATCCGTGAGAATCAGAACTACCTGATCATCCCTATGTGCAACGCTGCGGGCGAGATCCGGGCGGTGCAGGCCATCAGCGAGGACGGCAAGGTGAAGTCGTTCATGCGCGGGGCGCAGAAGAAGGGGACGATGGCAGTCTTGGGCGCACCCTCTCTCGACGCACTGTGTGCCCAGGCGGCGGCCTTTCGCGACCAGGCACCGGCAGCGGGCTTTTTCGTGGAGGGCTTTGCAACTGGGGCTTCACTCAGGCAGCCCACGGGCCTGCCAGTCATCGTTTGTTTTGACGCAGGCAACTTGGAGGCGGTGGCCGCAGAGGCAGTGGGGAAGTGGCCTGACAACCTTCTGCCGGTCCTTGCTGTGGACAATGACCAGTTCCACGTCGAACGCGCGCTTGGCTACCTGGCTGCAAACCTGGGAGTGAATCCGAATTCGCAGCGCGGCAGCGTGGTGGAGGTGCTCAGCGGGAAGTCGTCTTCACGCATGGTGTCGCTGGGCGACGCCGTCGCTGACGGGCAGTGGCACCAGGCAGCCAAAGGGCGGTATTGCATGACCTTGGAGCGTGAGCCCGATTCGACGGAAGTCCGGTCCATCACTATCGATGCGGTCATGCAAGAGGGGCAACGCCCCGCCCGGCTGGTTTTCAGCAACCGGGGTGTGCAGGCAGGTCACGTTGCGCTAGAGGCTTTCGCTGGGCAAGCGAAAGAGGGTGAACAACAGGCGGCTTCGCGAGCGGTCATGCTCGTGCCCGAGTTCAAGTCGCTGGATGGGCGTCCAACCGACTGGAACGACTTGGCTCAGGCAGAAGGGCACAAGGCAGTCTCCAAGCAAGTCATGGCAGCACTGGGAATTTCGCGACAGCGCGAAGTCCCGCACATCGCCCGCGAATCAGCGCAGACGATGGAACGCACTGCAGGCGGCTTGGCGCGCTGAAGCCCAAACACCAACCAGATTGAAGCAGGAACACACCATGAGCGAACTCAACACGTGGGCCGGAACCGAAGCGATCAAATCACAAGGCCTTCTGCCTGGCCGCGAGGCGGCCGGCGTTGTCATTGGAACTTGGGAGGGCGAGCCGCTGATCGACACCACCCTGAAGCCCGTGGCCGTTCTTGGTCCATGCCGTAGCGGCAAGACGTCATCTATCCTCGTGCCATCCCTACTGACGTGGCAACACAGCGCCGTGGTTCTGGACTTTGGCGGAGAGTTGTTCAACCTGACCGAGCGCTGGCGCCGAGTAGGCGCGCACAACGTTGTCCGCCGCGTGCAACTCATGGATAGTGCCAGCCCGGACAGCTACAACTTCCTTGAAGCCATCCGGCATGACACGCCTCACGAGTTGTCCGACATTCAGGACCTGGCCAGCTCATTCGTCCCCGACGACGGGGGCGATGGCCGCTTTACCGCGCATGCGCGGTCCCTCGTAACGCTGCTTGTGATCGCGGCACTGTCAGTCAACAAGTCTGCTTGCATGGCTGACGTGTATGAGGTGCTGAAGAGCAGCGACCGCATTAACGCGATCATCGATGCCCATCTCAAGTTCAGCTTCGACACCGAGGTATTCCGAGCGGCCCAGGCAATTGCCACGGCGCTGGCGGAGCTGGACGATTGGACGCGGGCGGCGATCGCACAAGTTGCTGCCGCAGCGCTGACACCGTTCGCGAGCCTCGTGATTGCGCAGAACACGCGCCGGAGCAGCTTCAACCTCTCGGAATTGCAAGGCCGGCCGGTACCGACAACGGTGTATCTGACGGTCATGCCCCATCACCTGGAATTGCTGCGCCCACTGATTCATGCATTCCTGGCGCAGTTCACGCGCTGTGGCACTCAGGACAAAGTGCAAGCCGACGCCAATAGCGTGCTGCTGGTACTCGACGACTTTGTCGCTCTGGGTCGACTTGAATTCCTCGAAAGCAAGCTGGCAGATCTGCCGGAGAGCGGCATCAAACCAATGCTCGCTGTTCAAAGCCTCGACCAGCTTGAGCGGCAATACGGCCCAGACAACGGCATTTGGCGTCGCTGTGCGATCCGCATCATTCTCCGGCCTAACCAGGTTAGTACGGCCGACATGGTGGCCAACGCAATCTGCGATGCAGCAGAGCAAGGTGCTGGCAGAAGGTTCCCGCGCAAGCCGATTCTGCCGGCTGAGTTGATGCAGATGCGGCGAGACGAGGCCTTCATCCTCGGCGCTGCTGGCCAGCCCATCCACACGGTTGTTGGCCCCTATTTTCGCGACGCAGCCTACGAAACGCGCGTCGGCACGCCCAACACCAACCCAATCTTGCGCGATGCAGTCAGCGCTGCGCACTGAAGAAGGAAAGGAACAATGATTGCAAACGCAGAGAGTGCAATGACGATGACGAACGTGGAGCGGGTCAAGGATCTGAGGAAAATTCGCAAGACGTTCCGCTTGGCAAAGGAGCGGATCAGCCCGGTTGCATGGCGAATCTATGGTCCGATTGTCGTTGTGTTCATGTTGTGGTCCTTGGCCGCTGCCAAGGGCTGGCACTATGGGACGGGAGTGGCGGTGTCGGTTGCAGTGGTCGTTCTCGCAGCGATCTACTCCCTCCTCCGCACGGTGAGGTATCGCGACTACTGGTGCATGCTGTTTGACCTGCTGGCCCACTATGAGCCGCTGGCATCTCGCGATTACCGGCACCTCCAGGAGGTCGTACAGAACAAAGCATGGGCGGAGTTCGAGAGCGAATTCCTGCACTGGTACAGCGCCGAGATGGAGTTGGCACAACCTGGTGGTAAGCGCAACCGCATGGATGATGCGGCAGCGCCATTTGCATACAAGCGCCTGCGCGACGCGCAACCAGTCGTCCGAGAAGCGCATCGAGCCGCCTGGGAAGACCATGCCTACCCACTTCAGCAGATCACCGTTCTATTGCAGGGAACAAGGCACAGCGAGCGCGAGCACGTGATCGGGCAACTCCAAACGGTCGTCGCTCGCCTGCAGGCTGGCGACATGGCTGGTACGGAGCATGATGACGACTTTGGGTACAGCTTCAAGGTGGAGCCTGCCTCGCAAGGCCCGTCGTTCTTCGACAGCGCGGCCGGACGCGCTTGATGAGTTTGGAGCCTGACGTATGCGCAAGGGAAATGTCTTTTTGGTGACTGGTCGCCTCTCTGAGGCGACGCCATCTGGTCCCGAGGCACGTGGCGAATTACTGCAAAAGGTCGTATGTGCGGCCAATGAGGCTGCGCTTCACGAATTCTTGCCTGCGGCCTTCCCCGGCTTCGTGGTGGTTGGCGTGGTCAATCTGGCGGCTCTAGAGGAGACGGTAGGGCGGATCATGGCGGCTCTCTCTGGGGCCGCAGGATCACTGCCGGTATTCGTGGATCCTGCCATGCCGCGTTGACTTAGAAGATCTGGGTGGAAGGGCATGCGTGATGGCGGTCGGTATGGCGTTCGGCTGGCAGGCATGCAATAATCAAAACTGTTAATTATGTGTTAATCTCGAATGTCGGCGAGGGTCCTATGGAGATGAGTGAGGCGCGGTACTTGGGCGGTCGGCCCAACTACGTGAGCCCGACCGTGGGCGAAGACGGAGTGTGGGCATCTGCGGGGGCTCACGCGCTGCGCGGCGTTCTGCGCCGGCAGTCGGCCCGTGGGGTGATGGACCTGCTGAAGTCGATGGACGCGCATGGGATGGCAGCGATTCTTCGTGAGACCGGCTTCAAGGTGGATCAGCACCTGGTTGGCCAAGGTCGCGTTGCCGTGTACGACGGCGTAAAGGGCGATCTGCAAGCTGCCTTGCTGCAAGGTGTTGACGGATTCGGATTGCAGAAAGGCGGAGCAGCGCAGGAAATGCGTGGTCAGGGCCCGGTAGCTCAACCGCGCTCACATGTTGCGGTTACCGAAGACTTCCCAGGTAACCAGCAGGCAGCGGAAATGATCCAGGGTGTTCTGAAGGCATCCGAAGTGCGAGTCGCTTCGCTGGGAGAGCAGCCGTTCTCCCAGCGGGCCTCGCTGCAGATGGTCGCAGCGCAAGCGCTGAAGAAGGGCGTACTCGGTTTCGGTTTCGATGGGCTGCCGGGCAAGTTCTCGGTGCCGGCGCCGATGTCAGAGGTGGTGGAGTTGCATCGGCAAGCATCCATTGAAGTGGCAACGCAATCGACCCGCGCTGGCCTGGCCGCTTGGGTCTCTGGCGCGAAGGTGGCGGATCTGAGCGAGTGGGTGCCCGATAGTGTGCAGCGGCTTCTGCACGGCAGCGTCTCCAAGGACGCCGCCGAGATTGTTGTGAGCGGCCTGCAAAGCGGCAGCATTGCGCGACACGCGCAGGAGTTCGGTATTCACGGGATTGCCGGGCTGCTGCGCGCCCAGGGGCTTGATGCCAATGCTCCAACCATCAGTGAGCAAGCTCAAGAGATGGGTCTGCGAATCAAGGTTCCAGATCGCGAGCGGGGCCAATATTTTGGGACCGTGGTCGCGCAAGACCATCGATCGAGTCTCATCAAGATCAACCGCGAGGAAGCGATCGAGCTGCCTTTTGCGGAGGCATCCGAAGTTCGACCGCGCGTCGGCGAACTGCTGCGGATCGGATTTAAGGCAGGCATTCTGAGCATCAGCTCCAAAGATATCGGCCGCGAAGGCAATTTGCGCTGATTGAGCTACGCAGAGGGTCTCGCGCTTGGTGCGGCACCTGATCGACCGAAGGCCAACCCAGCCAATGTTGCGAAACGGGTTGGCCTCTCCTTATCCACTGATCTCCCAGGCCCTTGGGCGCTGAAATCATGGCCAAAGACGACGGCAATCTCGCAGCGGCATCGCTGCAAATGGATCTGTTCAGCGACGGTGCGCAGCATGATCAATTCGCAGAGCGAGTTGATGCTAGCCCGGGGCATGTGGTCGACGTAGAGGATTTGCTCAGCGAGACCGCCGACGCTCCCAGCACGACGACTCCGACGGCTGCGCCGGTTGTGTCAACTGCGGACCCAGTCGGTGGCATTACCGACGCGGGAGAGGAACTGGTGGCCAACCGACGCAATCGCGGAAAGGTGGCGACAACCTGGGCGGACATCGAAGGGCTGAACGACACCCTCAAGGTTAAGGAAGCGGTCAAGGGTAACGTGTGGCCCAAGCCGGACTATCAGCAGTTCATCGATGCCGGCATGCAGCCCATGATTGCCCACGTCTTCAAGCAGGTCTATGACAGCGTCGCCGCCAAGCCAGCGGTCAGGGCGGGGGGCACGTTGACCGACTCGCACCTGAAGGCGTACATCGCGGGTCTGCAGCGCATCGAGCAGGGCTTGACGAGATGGACGCAAGACAAGACAGCCCTGAAGGCCTGGGCCAGTCAGAATGCCCGCGTGGCAGGCGCCATGCTCGGGCAACGGGTGGCTCTGTCGGATCTTGGCCCCACAACATCGTTGCTGGAGTATGTCTATCCGGATGGATGGCGCAATCATCGCGATGATCTGCGCCTCGTCGGCGGCAACAAGCTTCTTGGCGCGCTGCAGCCTGGCTACGAGGAGATCAAGCGTGCGGGCAAGGCCATTGACGATGGCTGGCCGAACAAGCGCGAATCATGGGAGGTTCAGGGTTACAAGGTGCTTGAGCAGGCCAGCGTCAGCGTCGACCCCAATCCCTTCAACAAGAAGTACTCGCTGTCGGTTGATCGCTATCACCTCGACATGTTCGACACCGAGGCCGATGCCATGGCTGCAGCCGCGAGCATCAAGCCCTTCGTCCTGGTCGGCAAGCGTGGGTTCCTCGGTTCTTTCGACTCCCGCGAACTGGCAGTGGAGTCCGCAAAAGAGCGCTCGCGCGGCGCCAAGGGCAAAGACGGCCAACTCATCGACAAGGGCTACAACGTCGCGGACGCCGAGCGTATCGGCGCGAGTCATCGCATGGAAGGCGAGGACATCAGCAGCGAGCGGCTGATGGAGGAGTTCGGATTGCGCGGGGTGAATTTCGGCAACTGGATGAAGACGCCGGCCGCGCGCGCGGAGGCGCAGTTGCATCTGAACCATGCCTTCGACGCATTTCACGACCTTGCCGAGATCCTGGATGTACCGCCCAAGGCATTGTCACTGGGTGGCATGCTTGGCCTGGCCATCGGCGCCCAAGGTCACGGCGGCAGATTTGCGGCGCACTTCGTGCCAGGTGTGAACGAAATCAACCTGACCCGCACCACTGGTGCCGGCGCCCTCGCCCATGAATGGGCGCACGCGGTCGATCACTACTTCGCTCGTCAGGCTGGGCTCGATACGGCGGAGGAGCCCTACCTTAGCGAACATGCAACGCTGGGCGAGACGAAAACCCGCCACGAGTTGATTGGCAACAAGTACGTGCCCGTTACGACGCCACGCTTCGGTGAGGTGCGACCGGAGATCGTGAGTGCCTTCAAGAGCTTGGTGCAGACCATGACCAAGCGCCAGCAGACCGTGGAAGAGGCTCGATCGGAAGACGCCAAGTATCAGCAGCGGCTGGAGAAGAACGTCGACGGATGGCTCGGCTCCATCGGCCGCGACTTCAAAGGCATGGAGGCGGAGTTCGATGTGCTGGCCAAGCGCGTGCGCGCTGGCGACTTCGGCGGTGAGCGGGTAGCCATTGGCCAGAGCACTTTGGTGCATCCAGTGGTTGCCGAGATGCGGGATCTTTACAAGGCCAAGCACGGCCGGGTCTATTCGATCGATCAACTGAAGGGGTTGCAGAGCAATCTGGATTCACTGGCGTATCGACGCGACAAGGCCTCGCACCAGCAGGCTATGGCGGCCGACGCGGAGGCGGTGCCCGAGCGCCGCCAGGTCAGCACCGACTACGCACTGAACGCTGCCCGGCTGGACAAGGACAAGGGAGGCAAGGCCTACTGGTCGACGACGTGCGAACTGTTCGCCCGCGCCTTCGATTCGTTTGTGGCCGACAAGCTCGAAGCCAAGCAGGCGAAGAACAGCTATCTGTCCTTTGGCGTGCGAGAGACCGAGACGGTTCCGGTTGGCCAAGAGCGTGAGGCCGTCAACGCGGCGTTCAACACGCTCATCGGCGAGTTTGTTGTGCGTGAGTCGGCGCTGGGACCGGCGTTGTTTTCGACGGGACCGGACGCTAGGTCCACGCTGCCGGCGCCAGAGATCCACACGGAGATCCAGCGGCTACGCGGCCAGTGGAAAGGGATGCCTCCCGTGTACGTGGTGGGCACGCCTGGCGACCTGCCTTTCGCTGCGCCTGCCAATGCCGACGGCGCCTATCACGACGGCAAGGTCTATGTGGTTGCGGGCAACATTGCCGATATGCGGCAGATGCAGAAGGTGATGGCGCACGAATGCATCATGCACCACAGCCTGGAGGAAATGCTGGGCAACTACGGCTTCTCCAAACTCCACCACGGTATCCAATCGCTCAAAGCCAAGGGTGACGAGACGGTGTGTTCGATCGCAGAGAACGTGCGCTCGCGCTACGGCGATCTTCCCCCGGATATCGAGACCAAGGAAATTGTGGCACGGGCAGGGGAGCAATGCTTAGACGAGCAGGGCAACGTGCGCGTGCAATATGGGTTCATGAAAGGTGTGTTTGCCGGCATGACCTCCTGGTTGCGCGATCACGGCATCTCGGTGCCGTTTACCAACGTCGAGCTGCAGGGCATTTTGCACAAGAGCGGCGAGTGGGCGAAGAACGGCACAGGCCTTGAGGTCGGCCGCCGCGAGCAGACCCTGCCGCAGAAGGTCGTTGGCAAACTCAGCGGCCTCTTCGTCGGCAAGATCCTTGGCGTTGCGGATGGAGTGGTGACGCAGAAGGTTGGCCGTGCCGGCGAGACGGTGGTGCACTCGATGGCGGACTTGACTGGGCCGGTAGCGATCGGGGATATCGCCGAGATCGCCTACAAGGACGGCAAGGGCGTCGTTCGGAACCAAGATCGCGGTCAAGTGCATGGGCTCGATCGTTGAGCGCAGCGTGACGCAAGCTGGCAGATTGAAAACCAAAACAAGAAGGCAGTCATGATCGACGGCTACTACATCAAGCGCATCGGGCAAAACCGTGGGGCGCCCAGAATCTGGTTGGATCGTCAGACCGAACGAGCTGGCTTCGAGCCTGGCCAGCGCTACGATGTTGTAGTGCAGGGGCGCACCGTCGTGCTCCAGGCCAATCCTGACGGAAGCCGCGTCGTGTCCAGCAAGAAGGATGGCGAGAAGAACAACCCGATCATCGACTTGAACTCACGCGATCTGCTCGCGTTGTTCGATGGCATGAGTTCGATTCGCGTGGCCGTCAAGCAGGGGAAGATCTACCTGTTGCCGCTCGCATCCGAGCTGAAGAAGCAAGAGCGCTTCGGCCGGCTGCGCGAGAAGCTTGAGGCGGGCGATCCGTTGGCCGTGGGAAGCCTCTCGCACGGTGGCGGAATCTTGTCGCATGCCATCCATTCGGGCTTGAAGGCGTCCGGTGTCGAGAATCGATTGGCGTTCGCGAACGACATTCGTGAAGAGCTGCTGGAGCATGCGGCAGTTCACAACGACGCATGGGACGAGAACACCATGGTGTTCTCAGCGCCCCTGCAGGAGCTTGCCTTCGACGAGCGCGGCGTTGCCCAGATCCCCAAAGTGGAAATCATGGAGATGGGCTTGCCCTGCAGTGGCGAGAGCCGAGCAGGCAAGGCCAAGCGAGGGTTGTCCAGTGGCGAGGCGCACCCCGATGTCGGCCATCTTGTTGTCGGCGCGCTGGTCATCTTGAACAAGGCAAATCCTGCGGCCGTTGTCTTTGAGCAGGTGCCAACCTACGCTTCCAGCGCGAGCGCCAACATCCTCCGGAACCAACTTCGCGACATGGGCTACGTGTGCCATGAGCGCCTGCTTCGCGGAGGCGAATGGGGCGCTCTGGAGGATCGCGTGCGCTGGTGCATGGTCGCGGTGACCGAAGGCATCGAGTTCGATTTCGATCAACTTCAGCCGCCTGGCCGTGGCCAACAGAAACTCGGTGACGCGCTTGAGGACGTTCCTGCCGATCACCCATCATGGTCATCGATGGCGGGGCTCAGAGCAAAGGAGCTGCGCGACCGTGAGGCCGGCAAGAACTTCGCGATGCAGATCTTCGATGCCGATAGCGAATTTGTCGGCACGATCACGAAGGGCTATTCCAAGGTGCGCAGCACGGATCCAAAACTGCGCCACCCGACCGACCCTACTTTGCTCAGACAGTTTCTCCCCAGTGAGCACGCGCGTATCAAGGGCGTGCCAGAGCATTTGGTCGGCGGGGTATCTGCCACCGTTGCGCACCAGATCCTGGGGCAGGGCGTCGTGTACCCTCCGTTTGTAGGCGTTGGCAAACACCTGGGCGAGTCTCTCGAAGCGTCGGCCACCGGTCGCAGGCCGACGCGGAAGTCCGTTGCAATCGTCAACGGCGATGACGCGCCACTCTCTGCTGAGGTCCGCATTGCTGAGCTTGCTGCGGAAGTGGTTGCGGAGCTGAAGATGCCCAACATGGAGGGCAGCACCTACTACGGTCGTATCGTCGCGGCTGATCGCGACGTGTTCATCATGGATGTTGGGCGGCAGTCCGGCATTGTGCTTGAGCGCAGCGCGCTGGATCGCGCGCCCAAGCTAGGTGAGAACGTCCGAGTGGTGTGTCGGGAAGGCCGGGCCGTCGTCGAGTCGCAGGCGAAGCCAGTGCAGATGGCGCTGGGATTGTGATGATGGACGATGCGCGGAGCTGGCCGACATGGCCCGGTGCGCGGACCAGAGTACGGTCGCGTGAAGGGCGTGAATGGCCGACCTCTGCCCTTCACGCGGTACGCAGAAATGGGTACGCATGAGACTCTTACGGTCGATGAGTGCAAGCAGGCAGTCATCGACTTTTGCCAGCAGTACCCGATTGCGCTCAAAATAGCGTATGTGATCAGGGACAAGCAGGAGGATGCACTTGGAATCCCAGAAGCCACCAAAGAGCGAGTCGGAAACGTTGCAGGAGCCTACTTTCCTGCACGACGCCGAGTCGCCCTCGCAGTTTCCAACCTTCGTGATGCGGGAAACGTTGAGCGAACGCTTCGCCACGAACTCCTCGGACACCTTGGAATCAACACTTTTGCGGCACGTGACAAACGAGCCTTGCTCGCCGGCATCGCCGAAGCCCGAGAGCAACCAGGGTTAGCGGAGTTGTGGCGCGACGTGGAGCGCGAGTATCCGCGTGACTCGGTCGACCGACAGGCCGAAGAAGTGTTCGCCTCCGTATGCGAGGTAATCACGCCGGAGCGCTTTCACCGTGCCCCGGCTGGCCGTTCGGCCTTTGCTGAAGTCTGCCTGGAGCGGTCCCGCCCGATGACTTCGCAAGACCTGGTGGACATCGCCACGCTGGTGGCAGATGGGCTGCACCGAAAAGAGCGGCGGCAGCAGATTTTCCCGGTACGCGACAACGATCAGTTCTGCGAAGGCACCTTCGTCGGCCCCATCCTTGCGATTGAGGGCCAAGTAGCCATGCAACGCATCAACCGCCAAGGGGAAATCGTGATGCACAGCATTGAAGCGCTAGCCTCTCCCGTCAAGCCTGGGGATCTGGTTGAGATCTGCTACAGGGACGGCCTCGGGCGGATCGACGAACTGGGCACCGATCGCGGAATCGGACGGTAGCCAGCGGAACACATCACAAGAACGGCGCCTGAAGAACCTCAAAATGTTCTTGTGCAAATGCGCACATGTGCATATCATAGGTGGACGTAACGCTACCTGGAAAAACGGATGCGGGAAACAGTGAAAAATCTGAGTTCATCTCTTGGCCGTAGCCACATGGACGACGAAGCGAAGCGGATCTTGCTTGCAGTGGGTGTGGGAGCGTTGTTCATGCTGGCGTGCCTCTATGGGGTGTTCTTCCAGGGCTGGAGCAAACACATCGTGACCTTCGTGAGCCCACTTGGTGTGGCGGTTCCATGTGCGCTGCACATGTGGAGCGTGTCGAGGCGCGAAGCGGAAGCGGGAAAGGCGAGAATCAGGGCGCTCGCTCTGGGAGCGTTGACCGGCTACGTCGGAGGCCAGATTCTCATCGCGATTTGCGTTCTGGCGTGGAACCTCGTTGGGTAGGAAATGACATGACGAAACCGAGCATCCATCACCACATCATGATCGGCGGTCAATCCGGTGAAGGCAGATCTCTGCTGGAGAGCTTGACCCAAGAAGAGCTGCGAGCGTTGAACGATTGGGCATGTGCCCAGGCGGATACAGTCGATCTCATGCGCTGGCCTGGTTGGGACGATGCAATGCTTCGGATGCAGGCCAACATGCAGGCAGCCTGGGAGCAAGCTCTGAACGTGGTCGACCGCATTAAGGAAAGCAGCAAGATCTAATCGGGAAATCCGTGGTGCATTTTGGGCTGGCCAACCCTCTGTTCGCCTCCGTAGCGGAACACATTCAGCCCTAGTCGAGCTAGGGCACCGCGCTAGAATGCGGGGCCCTCCACAAGCCGCTCGCCATGCCGCTGCCCACCACTGACTTTTTCGAACGTACGCTCCGCGCGCCCTACGAGGCGCTGCGGCAGTCTGTACAAGCGCGCCAACACCTGTCTGGCGTCTTTCGCTATGACGGCCAAGACTTGCGGTCCGATGATCCGTTCGAACTGTTCGATGTCCTCCTTTCCAGCGAGGAGGTGGCGCACTTGCTGATGGTGTTCGATGGCTCCCGCGTGCATGAGCAGGAGCAGTACAACAACGGACTCGACGACGCGCCGCCTGGTACGTACTTCACCACCGTCAACGCCGACGTCGTCCACGAAGGGCACAAGAACCGCGTCGGGATCTACGACGAGGAGGACGGCCCGGGACTGTTCCTGGAGGACATGCTGGCGAGCGAGGGCGCTGAGGACGACGGTGAGGAGGCGCAGGCGGGCGGCATGGCGGTCCACGTCGACCACTTCTACCTGCGCCGGCAGGCGCCCGACGGGCTCGGGACTGTGGCCTTCGCGCTATGCGCGATCACGGCACACTGCCTGGGCTACCGGCGGATCTCGCTGATCGCTGGCGGAGGCAAGGGACACGATGAGCACATGATCGGCTATCGCTTCTGGCCCAAGCTGGGCTTCGACGCGCCGTTGGACGAAGGGGAAACCGAAGGAGCACCGCACTTGGCCAACTGCCGCACCGTGCAAGACGTGCTGGCGATCGATGCGGCGTGGTGGGAGAGCGACGGCAGTCAGCGCTGGATGGAGTTCGACCTGGCCGCCGAGAGTCCAGGATGGCAAATGCTGCTAGACTACTTGCAAGTTAAGGAGCTGATATGAGCGCACCCGCAAAAACCAAGAAGGTGGCGACTTCGGCCACGCCAAAGGTCGTGGTGCGCCGTTCGTCCAAGCGCATGATCGTCAACATGGCCATGAAGCGCCAGTTGCGCAACAACGCGAAGTCGTCGACGCGCAGCGCTTTCCCAGAGCTGCCGGAGTGGCGGCGCACCTAAAGATCACAACAACGCACACCGAAGAACGGGCCCCTGGCCCGTTTTTCATTGCCCGCGCCACTTTTGCTGCAAAACCCTGTGCCCCCAATGCAATGTTGCCAACTATTGTTTGCAGCTCAGCTACCGCGCCTGAGATAAAGTGTTAATTAACTGTTAATCGCACGGACGCACGTGCGACAATTACATCATTTAGTTGTCATTCGTTTGGAGAGATTGATGCAACTCGACCTGTTCGGCGCCACTCGGGAGGAGGCGACTCAGGAAACGGCGCCACCTATCATCACCAACGCGGGGGCGTGGCGCCACCCTGAAACTGAAGCCTTCGATGCCGCTCTGCGGACGGGATCATTAATCAATGTCGTTGCGATTCTGAACAAGCTGAAGACTGACGCGGCTGCCAAGGTACTGTTGGCATCGGGCTTTGCAGTGACCACGATGAAGGATCGCGCCCAACTCATGAAGGACGTGCAGCCGCAACTCATGGCGGCTGTGCGCCTCAAGATGACGGGCCATGAACTGCACGACCATCGCAAGGCGCAGATCGATCGCGCTACTGCCCAAGAGGCCTGGGAATCTGGTACATTAATTAATAATTCGCAAGAGCCTCACGAAGCGACGGAGAATCAGGATCATGGAAGCACTCTACAAACGCGAGCTGTACGGGGAGACGACGGCCCTCAAAATCGAGTCGATGGGTTCGACGGCAGTCTCCATCGCGAACCGCTGGGCACTGGGGTGGCAGGATCGGGTGACCGCTCTGTTGGTCGCCAACCAGTACCTGAACAAGCTGACCGAGCAGACCGAGCTGGAGAAGGACGTTCTGGCGAACGAGACGGAAATGACCCATCTGTCGCGCCACGAGATCCTGGCGATGCACGGAGTGCAACAGGAACCGCCGGAAGCAACGCACCTGGTGGGCTGAGCACACTACCGACGGCCGGTAGCGCGTCCCAGCCTAGCGAGCCCCCGCCCGCAGTAGCGCCAGCGTCTACCCCACCCGACAGCAACGGCATTGCGTTGCTGCGTCAGATCGAAGCGGCCTGGCGCCAAGCCATCCCCGAAGATGGCCGCTTCATCCTCAATCGCCTGTACCCAGCGACGGCAACACTCAACGGCGTGACGCGCCGTTTCGGCGTCAGCAAGGCCAGCGGCGCCGGCCCCTTCCGCCTCACGGCCCTGGTGCAAAACCAGTTAGGCCCTCAATTCAACTACTACAAGCTCACGCGGGAAGGCGAGGTGATCCGCGAAGGGCAGAGGAACCTATGGGCGCTGACACCCGAAGCGCGTGAGATCCAGATCAACGAGTTCAAGGCCGTTTTCGTACCTGAGGAATTGGGCAACGGCGCCGCGACGGCGCAGAAAGATGGCGCCAAAGCAACGCCACCGGTAGGCGCGCAAGACCTGGCGCAAGGTGAAAGCCGCGAGCAACTCAAGGTGGCCGATGCCCAGCCGCTGCAAGTCTCTACCGATCCGCAAGATGCAGCGAGCGCGAGCGCAGATACCGCGCAAGAAGCAGCAAAAACCGTAGCGCGCGAGGCGCCTGGAACGCGCCATAGCCAGCCAAGCGATGCTCCTCATCTGGAGCGCCTGAAGCAAGTCATTGACACCTTCCACCCGGGCCGCAATACCCGTGAAGGCAATGCCCGCACGGCAATTGCCCACATCATTCAGGAACTGGAGCGCCCTAGCACGGTAGTCAGTGTGACCGCCATGCTGGAAAAGGCGTCCAGCGACCTCATGAAGCAGTGGCCTGCCCAAGCACAAGTCGTTGAGGAAGTTGCCGAAGCTCTGAAGGATACTCGCGAGCGGGCCCAGAGCCAGTCGAAGCCCTCAAGCGAGGGACACACCATCGTGGGCCGCCGGGCTGACGGTGTCATGATCCGGCAGGATCAGAACGGCGTGCGTTTCTATGCCGAGGGTGGCGTTCGTATCAGTGAAAGCGTGAGCATGCGACCCACGCCCGAAGGCATGCGCATTGAACGCGGTGAGTTGAAGCGCGACTTCATGACGGCAGAGGAATCTGCCGCGCAGCGCGCGCAGAAGGCGCCGGCCCCGGACCCAGGAGAACAGGGCGTTGAAGACTTGGGAGCCTTCATCCGTGTTGCGGCCGACTCGGTTCAGGAATTGCGCCGTGTCGACGTCATGCGAGTGCTGGAATCCAACTCGCTGCGCAAATTTTCGCTGGCCCGCTACATCGCGCAGCAGCGCCCGGACTTGGAGCAAGAAGTCTCCGAAGTGATGGCGGATGAATTCGGTCTGCCAGACTGGCGCACACGTCAGGATGCGGTGGAGAGAGAGGGCGAGAGCCAGCTTAACGAATTCAAAGCCGTCGCTCAGCCGCAAGTGCCCGAGCAGCCGGCGCCCGCCGCTGGGGTGCAGATCGCAACGGCGGGCACCATTACCCCTGCTGAATCGCCGGCCGCTGCGGAACTGCGCCCGGCTTCGGAGCAGGTATCCATGAGCGTCCCGCCGGCACTCCAGAAGCCCGGCGCCCCAATCCCCATCGGCCCCCGGCCACCGATGGTGGGGCCGATCAAGTACACCCGCGAGCAGTTGGAGCAGATGTACGTCACGCAGATGACGGACCAGCAGTTGCATCAGGCCTCGGAATTCTTCACCGAGGGCAGTCGAGCGCAAGCGATTCGACTTCAGATTGACAAGCGTGCCCAAGTGGCACAGGCCACCCTTGCCGCCAAGGCTGAAGCGGCGCAAGCCGAAGCATTGGCCTCCGTCCGTGCCGTCAAGCCCGCTGGCCAAGAGCGCTATGGAGAGCGGCTGGACCACGTGATTACAGACGAGGACCAGATCGGGCAGGGTGGCCTCATGGAGAAGTACCGGGACAACGTCCGGGCGATTCAATTGGTGCGCACGCTCGACGCGGAGAACCGCAACGCGAAGGCCGACGAGCTGCGTGTGCTGGCCAGGTACGTGGGATGGGGCGGCTTGAAAGGCGTTTTCGACCCGCAGAACAAGAACTGGGCTCAACAGCATGTTGAGCTGAAATCCTTGCTCACGGACGCCGAATGGGCGGCGGCGAGCCGCTCGCAGCTTGATGCCTTCTACACCGCGCCGGTTGTGGTGGACGCCATGTACGCGGGCCTCTCACGCATGGGCTACAACGGCGGCCGGATGATCGACCCCGCTATGGGCAGTGGCAACTTTGTCGGCATGATGCCGGCGGAAATGCGTCGCGAGTCGAGCATTCACGGCGTTGAGCTGGACATCCTCACGAGCCGTATTGCCGCCGCACTGTACCCGACTGCCAAGATCGCCAAGGCCACGGGCTTTCAGGCGTACAACGCGCCGGCCGGCTACTTCGACCTGGTGGTGGGAAATCCGCCGTTCGGTAGCCAGCCCATTGTGGACGAGCGCGGCTCGGCCTACTCGGGCTGGTCCATTCACAACTACTTCTTTGCCAAGAGCATCGAGTTGCTGCGGCCAGGCGCCCTGATGTCCTTGGTGGTCTCGCATTACTTCCTCGACAAGCTCGATCCCCAGGTCCGCCAGTGGATTTCGCGCCGCGCGGAGCTGGTGTCAGGCGTGCGCCTGCCCAACAACGCGTTCAAGGGCAACGCGAACACGGAGGTGGTGACGGACGTCCTCATATTCCGCCGCATTGACCACGAGAACTCGCTCGGCCGTGACGAGCGACCGGACTGGTTGGAGACGACGGACGTCGAGATCGAGAATCCGAAGTCGGGCGACATCGCCTCGCTCGCGGTCAACAACTATTTCCTGAAGAACCCGCAGAACGTCCTGGGCAAGCATTCGGCCGAGGGCACGATGTACCGGGCCAACGAATATACGGTGGTGCCGGACGAATCCAAGGGCACCCTGCAGGAGCAACTTGCACGGTGGGTCGAGACCCTGCCCGTGGGCATCTATTCCCGCATCGAGCGCACCGATGATGTGGAGGTGTCTGCAGCAGCCAACGACATCCCGGAGCACATCAAAGAAGGGTCGTTCTTCCTCAAGGGGTAGTCGTCCTTTCCGTGCAAAATCTGGCGGTTTAGGTGGGATTTCCCTTTCAGATCAACGGCTTGGGAATTCAGCATTTTCCTGGGCGCTGTCCTTTTCGTGCGAAATCTGGCGGTTTCCCTGCGTCGTGGCGACACGGCTCGGCGCTGCAGGTGCCATATTCACTGCGCAGTAAATAAGCCGGTTTCAGCGAAAGTTGGGCCACCGTCTCACTTCGGAGCGCCGGGCGGAGGCGGACATCATCAGTTTGCCGCATCGGCCAGGCCGAGCCTCGCCCGATATTCAGTCAACAACACCTGCTGGGCTTCGAGTCGGGCGTTGCCCTTGGCCAACTCGCCGGCCAGGCGTTCGCGTTCGGCGCGTTCGGTGGCTAGTTCATCCGCCTGCTGTTGCGCCGCAGATCGCAGCGCATCTCGTTCCGCTTCGGTGCGCGCTTGATCGACGCGCGCTTGGTTCAGGTTGACGCGAGCCTGTTCTGCCTGCGTTTCCAATTCTCGGATGCGTTTGCCCGAGGCGGCAAGTTCCGCGACCAGCCGAGCGCTGTCCTTGTTCAGTTGCGTGATCTCCCCCTGCTTGATGATCAGCGTCTGATTGGCCTGTCGGGCTTCCGCCTGCAGTTGCTGGACCTGCTGCTCATGCCGGCGCGCATCCTGATCGCGCTGTTCCCTGCTGGCATTGCGGAAGTGCTCCAGTGATTGATGAGCGTGCTGTAGCTTGTCCTCCAGCGAGCGCCGAAAACTTTCATGTTCTGCCAACCGGGTGCCGAGGTCCTGGACCTGCTGTGCCGAGCGTTCAGCCTCAATCGCGCGCTGCTGCAGCGCTGTCTGCGTGTCAGCGTGCGCGGCCCGCACGCTGGCGAGTGTGCTCTGCGCCTGTTCCAGTTCGGCGCGAAGTGCGACCACATCCGTGGCCAGCTTGTCGACTTCGGCACGAACGAGCTGGCGCTGGGCCGTGGCGGCCGCCGCCTGCTGATCGACCACCGCCTGCGCTTCTTCATGCAACCGCGCCGCCAATCTGCCCACCAGATCCAGGATGGCGTCGGAGGTCGAGCCAGCGCGGTTCAGCGCCGCGCCTTCCTCTTCTTCCAGCTCCTTGAGATAGCGATGGATCGTCGTTTTCGAGCCGGTGTTGCCCAGCGCGATACGTATTGCATCGATGGACGGGTGGTGTCCCTGCGCCAGAAGTGAATCGCGGGCGCGTTTAACATCGAGGCGACTCAGTCCGGCCCGGGCCATGGTGCTCCTACAATTTGATACCGTATTACGTACTATGTATATACGTACCAAATTGCGGCGTCAACGTGGATCGCTGGTTCTTGAATCTAATACGTGATAATGGCGGATTATCACGTGTGAGAGGTGTCATGGCGCCCTGGTGGTCCCCAATCCGGTACGAAACGCGCCGGATGTAGTGATGAAGGCCGCGTATTCTCGGTGCTGCCCAATTGCGGGACGGGGCAGTTGGCCTACCGCGATTGCCGGTGCCTTCTGAAGCCACCCGGGGGTATTTGCATGCGCGAGCCGTATACAGGGCAACCACCAAGGAGATCAGCAATGGCCGACCTCGACCAATGGCTCGCCGACGCAGCCAGGATCACCCATGAAGCACCGTCTGCGGTAAGTACCGCGCGCATCCAGCAACGGCTCGCAGCCGAGCCCGCGCCCGACGTGCTGGTCGCCCGCTATGATGCGCGGCGTGCCATGCTGTGCGCCGCCATCGCTGCGCTGGTGGCCTTCACGGTGATCGACCGCGTGGCGACCGCCGTCTTGAACAAGCCGGGCCCAACCTGGGTTGCCACACCGTCTGCCGCTTCTCCGTTTGGCCTGCTGATCGGTGAATGATGACGCCACGCACCCGACGTCTTTCCCTCTCAACGCTAGCCGGCGCTCTGGTGGGGGTGGCCATTGCCGGCGCCGTCGTCTTCCTGTCGCACCCATCGCAGGAGCACCGGACCGACCTGCACGAGATGCTCCACGAGGCGGTGCCGCTGGACGCCAACGAGCGTGAAATTCTCGACATGAAGGAACAGGCCTTCGCCCAACGCCGCCGGGAGATCGAAACCCGGCTGCGCACGGCCAACGGTCAACTCGCTGACGCGATTGCCAAGAATCCCACGTGGTCGCCAGAGGTCGAGGCGGCCACCCAGGAAGTGGAACGCGCGGCTGCCGATTTGCAGCGGGCCACGCTGGTCCACGTTTTCGAGATGCGCGCGGGCCTGAAGCCCGAGCACCGGCCTGCTTATGACCGCGTGCTGGTTGATGCGCTTCGCCGTGGTTCGCAGTGACCAGTACGGAAGCGGACGGCGTGCTCGCCCGGCGCGCCGCTCGGGGAGATCACCATGCGTTTGGCATCCTGGTGCGGCGGCATAGCCCCGCCCTGGCGCAGGCTGGCCGCAGCTTTGGCATTCCGGAAACCGATATCGACGATGTCGTGCAGGACACCTTTGTTGCAGCTTGGCGCGCGCTGGGGGACTACGACGAGGCTCGACCGTTCCGTGCCTGGCTGTTCCACATCGGGCTCAACAAGATGCGTGACCTGCGCCGTTTCCGGCGCGTGCGGCACTTCCTGTTCGGCGCGGAGGATCTGACGGACCCCGAACGCCCTGCCTTGGCCGATCCAGACCCGGGCCCGGAGCGCCGTGCTTCTGCCCGGCGCGAATTGGCACGCGTCGTGGCTGTCCTGGACGGGCTCGATGCGAACTCGCGGGAAGCCATTGTTTTGACCGCCATCGTCGGCATGTCGCAGCCGGAGGCGGCTGCCGCACTTGGCATGACGCCGAAGGCCATTGAGGGGCGCATTGGCCGCGCCCGTGCCAAGCTGGCTGCCTTGATCGACGCCCGCAGCACCGAATAATTTCGACGGGCGCGAGGGGGTGCCGCGCTGGGCGCCGTATTGACCAATCTGTGCCGTCTTCGGCTTCTGCTTCCCTCAAGAAATCCGGCGATGACCCGCGTGTCCTCTTTCCATACCCTCAGCGTGCTTGCCGCATCGCTGGCCTTGTCCGCCGCATCTGGTTGGGCGGCCGAGGCACCGCCCTTTACAGAATTGCTGCAGCAGTCGCTCGCCCACGCGCCCGCGATGCGCGTGCAGGCCGCCAACGTCTTGGCCGCTGGCGCCGATGCCGCCCAGGCGCGCGCGTGGCCCAACCCTCGTGCGGAGTCGGTGTTCGAGAATCTGGGGGCTCCGCAGAGCGATGGCGTGAGCCAGCGCCAGAACACCTTTTCCATCACACAGCCGATTGAGATCGGCGGCAAGCGTGGCGCACGCATCGAAGCCGGGCAGCGCGGCTTCGCCGCCGCACAAGCGCGCGAGCATCAAACGCAGATCGCGTACGCGGCTGAATTGGCGACCGCCTATGCGACGGCAGAGGCCATGCTGGCGCGAAAGTCCTTGGCTGCGGAAGACCTCGGGCGCGCGCGCGAGGAGCTTCGCGTGGCCCGCGCGCTAGTCCAATCCGGCAAGGAAGCTGCGTTGCGCGTGTCCCAGGCGCAAGCCAGCGTCGCCGCCGCCACTGCGGCTGAACATGCGGCTGGCGCGGACGCGACGCAAGCGCTGGAGCAGTTGGCTGCCTTGGCCGGCTCTGACGAGCCCTACACCCGTCTGGCTGGCTCGCTTCTGTCCACATCGGCGGCACCTCCCGCCTCGTCGGGCGCGGCGGACGAAGCCCCCGCTGTCGTCACGGCGCAAGCCGAGCGAGACGTGATAAGCGCCCAGGTCGAGGTCGAGCGCAAGAAGTGGGTTCCCGAGGTTGGCGTCAGCGCAGGCGTGCGCCGCTACGGCTGGACGAATGCCAGTGGCTACGTCGTGGGCCTGTCGGCCACGATTCCACTGTTTGACCAGAACACGCACGCGGTGACCGCTGCGGTCGAGCGTGCCGCCGCCGCAGAAGCCAGGCTGGACACCGTGCGCCTGGAAGCATCTGCGGCAAAACGATCCGCCCAGGCTCAGGCTGCGGCTTCGGAAAAACGCCTCGCCGCAGCGGCGGAAGGCGAACGCGCAGCCGCCGAAGCCTATCGCCTGGGCCGTCTCGGCTACGACGCCGGCAAGACCCCGTTGATTGAACTGCTCGCCGTCCGGCGCGCGTTGTTTGAAGCAAGGCAACTCACGATTGACGCGCGCCTCGCGCGCGTACGCGCGTTGGCCGCACTGGCACAGGCTGACGGCCGCCTGGCTTTTGAGGAAGCTCGATGATGAAAGACAACCTCCGCTCGGCCAACTGGCCGCTGATCGCCGGGATTGCCGGGGTGGCCGCCCTGGTGGGGTTCGGTGTGGCGCGCGGGCTTGTGCCCAGTCATTCTGCGGCGCCAGCGGCCAAGACAGCCGCCGCGCCCGAAAAAGCCGCCCCCACTGAGGTCAAGGTTCCCCTCGAATACCTGGCCACCGCCAACATCGCGGTCGAGCCGGTGGCCACGGCTGGCGTGGGCGCGGAGATCCTTGCGCCCGCCACGGTGGTCGCCGCGCCGGGCAGCGAGGCCGTGATCATTGCCCGCGCGTCGGGTGCTGTCCAGCGGATCAACCGCCGGCTTGGTGAGGTCGTGCGTGCGGGCGACGTGCTGGCCCTGGTGGACAGCCCGGAGGCGGCCGCGATGGCTGCAGAGCGCCGGGTGGCCGCCGCCAGGGCCGATTTGGCGCGCAAGACCTACGCACGAGAAGCCGCACTGTACGAGCAAGGCGTCACGCCGCGTCAGGAGATGGAAGCGGCCAAGGCCGCGCTCGAAGTCGCCAATGCCGAGGCGCAGCGCGCAGCGACCGTGGCGCAATCCGCGCATCTTGCCAGCGACGGTCGCTCGGTCGCGGTGACCAGCCCCATTGCCGGCAGGGTGACGGCGCAATCCGTCACGCTGGGCGCCTTCGTGCAGCCTCAGGCCGAACTGTTCCGGGTCGCAGGCAGCGGCACGGCACAGGTGGAGGCTTCGGTCACGGCCGCTGATACCGCCCGCGTGGCGGCCGGCGACACTGCGGTGATCTTGCTGGGCAGCGGCTCGCCCGTGCCCGCCGTGGTGCACTCGGTGACGCCGACGGTGAACAGCAGCGCCCGCACCGCGACTGTGGTCCTGACGCCCACGCAAGCGCTGGACAAGCTGGTGATCGGCGAAGGCGTGCAGGTGCGCCTGCAAACGCGCACGAGCGGCCCCGCTGCCCTGTCGGTGCCGGAGGATGCCGTGCAGAACCTGGACGGGCGCGACGTGTTGTTCGTTCGCACGCCGCAGGGGTTCCGGCCCCAGCCAGTGCTGGTGGGCATCCGCAGTGGCGGGTCCGCCCAGATTCTCTCGGGTGCGCGCGCCGGTGAACAGGTGGCGACGCGCAACGCCTTCCTGCTCAAGGCCGAGATGAACAAAGGCGCCGGGGACGACGAATGATCGGCAGCATTCTGAACGGCGCGGTCCGGCTGCGCTGGCTCGTGTTGTTCCTGACGGCGGTGGTGGCGACAGTCGGCGCCTGGCAGCTCAACCTGCTGCCGATCGACGTCACGCCCGACATCACCAACAAGCAGGTCCAGATCAATACCGTGGTGCCGACGCTCAGCCCGGTGGAGGTTGAGAAACGTGTGACCTATCCGATCGAGACCGCGTTGTCCGGCTTGAACGGTGTGGAGAGCACGCGTTCGTTCTCGCGCAACGGCTTCAGCCAGGTCACGGTGATCTTCAAGGAGAGTGCCAACCTCTACTTCATGCGCCAGCAGGTGTCGGAGCGGCTGGCGCAGGCGCGCCCGAGCCTGCCCGAAGGGGCCGAGCCGCAAATGGGACCGGTATCGACCGGCCTGGGTGAGGTGTTCCACTACAGCGTGGAATATGCCCACCCTGATGGCAAAGGCGCAACGATCAAGGATGGGCTGCCCGGCTGGCAGAGCGACGGCAGCTTTCTGACGGACCGGGGAGAACGGCTGACCGATCAGGTCTCCAAGCTCGCCTATCTGCGCACGGTGCAGGACTGGATCGTCCGGCCGCAACTGCGCACCACGCCCGGTGTGGCCGACGTGGATTCCCTGGGCGGCTACGTCAAGCAGTATGTGGTCGAGCCCGACGCGGCCAAGCTGGCGGCCTACGGCATCTCGTATGCTGAACTGGCGCGGGGGCTGGAAGACGCCAACCTCTCGGTCGGCGCCAACTACATCCGGCGCTCGGGCGAGTCGTATCTCGTGCGCGCGGACGCCCGCATCCGCTCGGTGGACGAGATTTCACGCGCGGTCATTGCGCAACGGCAGAACGTGCCGATCACGGTCGGCCAGGTTGCTGTCGTCAAGGTCGGGGGCGAACTGCGCTCCGGGGCAGCCAGCCGCAACGGCTATGAAACTGTGGTCGGCAGTGCGTTGATGCTGGTGGGCGCCAACAGCCGCACGGTGGCGCAAGCGGTGGGCGACAAGCTCAAGCAGATCGAAAAGACGATGCCGCCGGGCGTGGTGATCGTGCCGACGCTGGACCGCTCGCAACTGGTTGTGGCCACCATCGAAACCGTGGCGAAAAATCTGACCGAAGGCGCGTTGCTGGTGGTGGTGATCCTGTTCCTGCTGCTGGGCAACGTGCGGGCGGCGACCATCGCGGCGCTGGTCATTCCGCTGTCGCTGCTGATCAGCGCAATCGGTATGAACGCGCTGGGCATTTCCGGCAACCTGATGAGCCTGGGCGCACTGGACTTTGGCCTCATCATCGACGGTGCCGTCATCATCGTCGAGAACACACTGCGCCGGCTGGCCGAACGCCAGCACCGGGAGGGCCGCCTGCTGACGCTGCGCGAACGGCTGGACGAAGTGGTGCTGTCGTCGCGCGAGATGGTCCGCCCCACGGTCTATGGCCAGCTCGTCATCTTCCTGGTTTTCCTGCCGTGCCTGACCTTCCAGGGCGTCGAGGGCAAGATGTTCTCGCCGATGGTCATCACACTGATGCTGGCGCTGGCGTCAGCCTTCGTGCTGTCGCTGACCTTCGTGCCGGCCATGATCGCGGTGCTGATGCGCAAACAGGTCGCAGAGAAGGAAGTGCGGGTGATCGCGGCCACCAAGCAGCGGTATCGCCCGTGGCTGCAAGCAGCGGTAAGGCGTCCGCTGCCTTTTCTTGGGGCGGGTGCGCTTACGCTCGCGCTGGCCGCCGTGGCCTTTGCCTTCGTCGGCCGCGAGTTCATGCCGACGTTGGACGAACAGAACCTGAACCTCTCGTCCGTGCGCATTCCGTCGACGTCGATCGACCAGTCGGTGGCCATCGACTTGCCGCTGGAGCGGGCGGTGATGACGCTGCCGGAAGTGAAGACGGTCTACTCGAAGGCCGGTACCGCCAGCCTGGCGGCAGACCCGATGCCGCCCAACGCGTCCGACAACTACATCATCCTGAAGCCTAAGGACGAATGGCCGGCGGGGGTGACCACCAAGGAACAGGTGATCGAGCGCATCCGCCAGAAGACCGCCGCGATGGTCGGCAACAACTACGACGTGACACAGCCGATCGAGATGCGCTTCAACGAGCTGATCGGTGGCGTGCGCAGCGACGTGGCTGTGAAGATCTACGGTGAGGATCTGGATGAGCTCGCGGCCACGGCCCAGCGCGTTGCGGCGGTGCTGCGCAAGACGCCGGGTGCGGCCGACGTACGTGTGCCGCTTACCGGCGGCTTCCCGACCTTCGACATCGTGTTCGACCGGGCCGCGATTGCCCGCTACGGCCTGACCGTCAAGGAAGTGGCCGACACGCTGTCGACCGCACTGGCCGGCAAGGCGGCCGGTCAGGTGTTCGATGGCGACCGGCGCTTCGATATCGTGGTCCGCTTGGCCCGCGAGCAACGCGACAACCTCGATGTGCTTGGCGCGCTGCCGGTCATGCTGCCACAGGCTGATGGCCAACCACGCGCATCGGTACCGCTGCGTCAGTTGGTGCAATTCCGCTTCACCCAAGGTCTGAACGAAGTGAGCCGCGACAACGGCAAGCGGCGCATCTACGTGGAGGCCAACGTGGGCGAGCGCGACCTGGGCAGCTTCGTCGACGATGCTGCCAAGCGCATCGCCAACGAGGTCAAGCTGCCGACCGGCTCGTGGATCGAATGGGGCGGGCAGTTCCAGAATCTCCAGGCGGCGACGAAGCGCCTGGCGATCATCGTGCCGGCGTGCTTCATCCTGATCGCGGCCACGCTCTATCTGGCGATCGGCAGCGCCATGCTGACGGCGACGGTATTGACCGCCGTGCCGCTCGCGCTCGCCGGCGGCGTGTTTGCGCTGCTGCTGCGCGGCATGCCGTTCTCGATCTCCGCTGCCGTCGGGTTCATTGCCGTGTCGGGGGTGGCGGTGCTCAACGGGCTCGTGCTCATCTCGGCCATCCGCAAGCGCCTGAAAGATGGCATGGCGCCCGATGCGGCAGTCGTCGAAGGGGCCATGGAACGGGTGCGGCCTGTGCTGATGACGGCGCTGGTTGCCTCGCTCGGCTTCGTGCCGATGGCGATTGCGACGGGTACCGGCGCCGAGGTGCAGAAGCCGCTGGCGACGGTGGTGATCGGCGGCCTGGTCACCGCCACCGTCCTGACACTGTTCGTGCTACCCGCGCTCTGCGGGCTGGTGTTGCGGCGGCAGGCCCGCCGCGAGTCGGGTGACCAGGGGGTACTCGAAGCGCAGCCATAACGGGGGGCAGCCGTATTGATGTAGCGATCTCTACATCATTGCAGCGTCGCATACGGCAATCTAAGCTGCCGTCATGACTGCCCCTCTCGATTCCTGGCTCCTGCTGATCGTCAGCCTGCCAACCGCGAGCGCAACCGCGCGCATGCGCGTCTGGCGCGCGCTCAAGGCGCTGGGCTGTGCCGCCCTGCGCGACGGCGCCTACTTATTGCCTGCCCACGCGGAACAAGCCCCCCAGTTGCGCGAGTTGGCCGACGAAGTCGTACGGGAAAACGGCCAAGCCTGGCTGCTGCACGTCCAGGCCCCAGGGCCGGATGAGGCGGCGATCTATCAGGCCCTATTCGACCGCACCCCTGATTACACGGACTGGTTGGCCGAGCTGTCGGATGCCCGCAAGACGCTCCCCGGCCTGGCCGCGGCGGAACTCAACCGCCTGCACCGTCGGCACGCCCGCACCTATGAGGCCATCCGCAAGATCGACTTCTTCCCCAACGAGGCGTCGATCCGTGCGCAGGCGCAGTGGCGGGACTTTGCGGGCGCCGTCACTGCCGTTCAATCGCCGGGTGAGCCGCATGCGGCCGCCGGCAGCATCCCGCGCCGCGACCCTGCGCAGTATCAGGGCCGTATGTGGGCCACACGCCAGCATCTGTGGGTCGATCGCGTTGCCAGCGCCTGGCTGATCCAGCGCTTCATCGATCCGCACGCGCGCTTTCTCTGGCTGGAGAGCCCCGCCGATTGCCCGGCAGATGCGCTGGGCTTCGACTTTGACGGTGCGACCTTCACGCACGTCGGCGACCGGGTGTCGTTCGAGGTGCTGCTCGCCAGCTTCGGCCTGGACGGCAATCACGGGCTCGCCCGGCTCGGCGCGGTCGTGCACGCGCTGGACGTGGGCGGCACCACCGTGCCGGAAGCTGGCGGCTTCGAAGCCATCCTGGCCGGCGCTCGCAAACGACTGGCCGATGACGACGCGCTGCTGACAGAGATCGGCAGTGTGCTCGATTCCCTCTATGCCCACTTCTCCGGCAGCCGCAAACCAAGCTGACTTCACTGCACAACCATGATGAACACGACCCCATCCACCGCGCCCACGCCACCGCAGCCTCACCACGAACGCCCGTCCTACACGCTCTGGCAACTGGTGCTGTATTTTGTGCGGCTCGGCACCCTGGGCTTCGGCGGCCCCGTGGCGCTGGCCGGCTATATGCGCCGCGACTTGGTGGACGCGAAGCAATGGATCACCGAGGCTGACTACAAGGAAGGCCTCGCGCTTGCACAGTTGGCACCCGGCCCATTGGCCGCGCAATTGGCGATTTACCTCGGCTATGTGCATTACCGCATCCTCGGGGCAACGCTGATCGGCATCGCCTTCGTGCTGCCGTCGTTCCTGATGGTGGTGGCGCTGGGGTGGGCTTATGTGCGCTTCGGCGGCCTGACCTGGATGCAGTCGGTGTTCTACGGGGTCGGTGCGGCCGTGATCGGCATCATCGCCATCAGCGCTTACAAGCTGACGACCAAGAGCGTTGGCAAGGACAAGCTGCTGTGGGCGGTCTACCTGGTGCTGGCGGCCGTCACCGTCATCACGGAATCGGAAGTGGCCTGGCTGTTCCTGGCCGGCGGTGTGCTCGTCTGGTTCTGGCGCGCACCGCCCAAGTGGGTACGTCAGGGCAAGGTGAATGCGCTGGCCGCGACACCGCTGCCGGCGGCCAGCGGCATCTTCAGCTCAATCGACTGGCCGCTGCTGTCGCAGATCGGCGTGTTCTTTGCCAAAGCGGGCGCCTTCGTGTTTGGCTCGGGCCTGGCCATCGTGCCATTCCTCTATGGCGGCGTGGTCACCGAACACCACTGGCTCAACGATAAACAGTTCGTCGATGCGGTGGCCGTGGCAATGATCACGCCGGGGCCGGTGGTCATCACGGTGGGCTTCATCGGCTACCTGATCGCGGGCCTGCCCGGCGCTTGCGTAGCAGCGGCTGGCACGTTCTTGCCGTGCTACCTGTTCACCATCCTGCCGGCGCCGTACTTCAAGAAGTACGGCAAGCTGCCCGCCATCCTGGCGTTTGTCGACGGTGTCACAGCCGCCGCCGTGGGTGCCATTACCGGCGCGGTGATCGTGCTGGCCAAGCGCTCCATCGTCGATGTGCCGACGGTGTTGCTGGCGCTGGTGACGGTCGCGCTGCTGCTCAAGTTCAAGAAGCTGACGGAGCCGGTGATCGTGGCCGGCGCCGCGTTGATCGGCCTGGCGGTGTATCCACTGCTCCACCACTGAATCGGGCGAGACGACCATGACTACCCAAATGAAGCCGCTGGCATGCGATCCGACCAAGCTGTCCGGCTTGTCGGAGAAGCTGATCGCCAGCCACTACGAGAACAACTACGGCGGCGCCGTGAAGCGCCTGAATGCCATCGCGGCGGCGTTTGCGGCGCTCGATGTGACCACGGCTGCGGGGTTCGTGCTCAACGGCCTCAAGCGTGAAGAGCTGATCGCCACGAACTCCATGATCCTGCACGAGGTGTACTTCGACAGCCTTGGGGATGGCGGGCCGTTGGGGGGCAACCTGAAGGTTGCCATCGAACGCGATTTCGGCTCGGTCGAGCGCTGGCAGGCCGAATTCACAGCGATGGGCAAGGCGCTTGGCGGCGGCTCCGGCTGGGTGTTGCTGACCTACTCGCCGCGTGATGGGCGGCTCGTCAACCAGTGGGCAGCGGACCACACCCATACGCTGGCCGGCGGCACGCCAATCCTGGCGCTCGACATGTACGAGCACGCGTACCACATGGACTACGGCGCCAAGGCCGCGGCCTATGTCGACGCGTTCATGCAGAACGTGCACTGGGCGCGCGTCGCCGAGCGTCTGGCCACCGTGCAGCGGTAGTGCCTTTCCATCAACTAATCGCAGCGGAGGTTGTCATGCAGTGGATTACGCGCGAGCGCCCCAAGATCGATCGCATTGCCTGTCCCTGGCTGATCGCCCGCTTCATCGATGAGACGCCGGAGTTCCTCTATGTACCGTCGGGCGATGTGGTGCGCATCGCCAACGAACGTGGTGCGATTCCGTACGACATCCCTGGTGTGGAGCTTACGCATGTCGGCGAGCTGTGCAGCTTCGACGCCTTCCTCAACAAGTACCGCCTCGGCCAGGACGCCGCGCTGCAGCAGTTGGCCCGCATCGTGCGCGGCGCGGATACGTCGCGGCTGGACCTGACGCCGCAGTCCAGCGGGCTGTATGCCATCTCGCTCGGACTCTCGCAGGTGTATGCCGACGACCACGAGATGCTGGAGCACGGGCTGGTGATGTACGACGCCCTCTATGCGTGGTGCCAACGCTGCCAGGCCGAGACGCACAAGTGGCCTCCCAAGATGCCGGCCTGAACCGGCCAAGGAGACGAGCGATGAAGCGGACCCTGCTGATGCCTTGGCTGCTGTTGTTGGCCATGCCGGCGACAGGAGAAACGATCCTGTTCACCCAGGACAAGCCTGGCGCATTGCCTGCGGGATGGGTGGCTGGCGTCACCGGCCACGGCACGCCCAGATGGACCGTTGAGGCGGACGCTGCCGGCACCAACGTGCTCAAGCAGTCTGGCTCCGGCGATTTCCCGTGGTGCGTGAAACAGGGTACCGCCGTCGCCGACGGGTTCGTCGAGGTGAAGTTCAAGCCTGTCGCTGGTCATGAAGATCAGGCCGGGGGCGTCGTCTGGCGCTGGAAGGACGGCAACGATTACTACGTCGCGCGCGCGAACGCGCTGGAGAACAACGTCTCGCTGTACTACACGACGGGTGGTCACCGGCACACGCTTCGCTACCAGGATGCGCCGGTTGCCGCGCAGGCCTGGCATACGTTGCGGGTGGAATTCGCGGGCGATCGCATTCAGGTATCGCTGGATGGCAAGCGCTACATCGACGTGACGGACGATCACATCCGCGGTACCGGCGCGGTTGGGGTCTGGACCAAGGCCGACAGCGTGACCCTGTTCGACGCGTTCTCGTACGGCACCACCGCGAAGTAATACAGAGAGGAGAAAGAAGTGAATTTCAAGTCGGAAGTGGGCGGGACCAAAGGCCGGTTGCCATGCGCAATTGTCTGGGCTGGAATCGCGATGCTATGTACCACCACTTCGGTGCTGGCCGATGAAGGTTTCAAGCACCTGAGCGGTGCTGAACTCAAGAAGGCGATCGTTGGCAAGACCATCACTGATGGCACCCACTGGTCGGACAAGTTCAAGCCCGACGGCACGGTCGAATCCGTCATGCACGGACAGGTCCTAGGCGGCCGCTGGCGCGTGCGGGGCGGCGAGTTGTGCATTGCCGATTCCAACGGCAAGGGCAAGCCCCAGGCCGAGGATTGCTTCGAAGTCTGGCGCCATGGCCACGCAATCGAATATCGGCGCAATGGAAACGGCTTTGCGCAGGGGGATTTGGTCAACAGATGACGTATCGGAGCCCACCATGTCGAATGACGCCCAGCAGCTCGCTGCAATCGTTCTCGCCTGTTCATTAGCCTTCGCGATCGCCGGCTGCAAGAAGAACCCGTTTGGCGAGCGCAGCAGCGAGGTCGTCGGTATTGCGCAAGTCCCGGCGCCAGTCAAAGCGACGATTGATCGGCAGGCGGGCGGGCGGGCGATCGGCGAAATCGAGAAGCAGACGCAGAACGGCCGGGTCCGCTACGAGGTCACGCTCGGCAGTGGAAGCGACAAGTCCACCGTGCTCATCGGCCAAGACGGTCAGCAAATCGCCGACGAAGACGATGACTGAGGCTGTACATCACGGCCTGGCATCTGCCGTGGCCGCCACCCGGGGCCGGCTCACACGCTGGCTTCTGCCGTCGGGCGTTGATGCAGGTGCCTGGTTCATCCTTGTCGGCCGGGCACTGCGCGGTTTTTGCGACGGCTACATCGCCGTGCTGTTGCCGGCATACCTGCTGGCGCTCGGGCTCACCCAGTGGGCCGTCGGGCTCGTTAGCAGCGCCACGCTGATCGGCTCGGCGCTGGCAACGATTCTGGTCGGCATGCTCGGCAGTCGCTTTGCGCCGCGCCGCCTCCTGATGCTGGCGGCCGCCTTGATGGCGGCGACCGGCGTGGGCTTTGCCGGGCTCTCCGATCTCTGGCCGCTGCTGGCCATCGCCTTTGTCGGCACGCTCAACCCCAGTTCAGGCGATGTCAGTGTGTTCCTCCCGCTGGAGCAGGCGCGTCTGGCGGAATCGGCTTTGCCCGATGCCCGTACCGCGCTCTTCGCCCGCTACAGCCTGATCGGGGCGTTTTCCGCCGCCATCGGTGCCTTGGCCGCAGCCCTGCCTGGCTGGCTCGCTACGCATAGCGGCCTGTCTTTCCTGGCGGCGATGCGAGCGATGTTCTTCGTCTACGCATTGATCGGTGTCGCACTCTGGGTGCTCTATGCGCGTCTGCCTCTGCATCAGCCGCAATCAGGCGGGGCTGCAACTCCACTGGGGCCTTCGCGCGGCATCGTGATCCGGCTGGCGCTGCTTTTCAGCGTGGATGCGTTTGCGGGCGGCCTGGTGGTCAACGCACTGCTATCGCTGTGGCTGATGCAGCGTTTTGGCCTTTCGCCCGGGGCCGCAGGCCAGTTCTTCTTCTTTGCGGGGCTGCTGACGACGGCGTCCCAGCTCGTCGCCGTGCCCCTCGCGCGCAAGATCGGCTTGCTCAACACGATGGTGTTCACGCATATCCCGTCCAGCCTCTGCCTGATCGCGGCGGCGTTCGCGCCGTCGCTGGCCTTGACCCTGGGGCTGCTGCTCGTGCGCAGCGCGCTCTCCCAAATGGATGTGCCGACCCGAACGGCCTACGTGATGGCGGTGGTGACGCCGCCCGAGCGCACCGCCGCGGCAAGCCTGACCTCGGTTCCCAGAAGCCTGGCCGCTGCCATCAGCCCGACACTGGCCAGCGCGATGCTCGCCGCCGGCTGGATTGGCGCACCGTTGGTGGCCTGCGGCGTCCTGAAAATTGTCTACGACCTCGCCATCCTGCGCGGATTTCGGCGCGTCGAACCGCTCAACTGACCGAGGCGTTTCCCCGTCCCCCCCCCAACCCTTGGAGTATGAAATGGCTTTGCGAACACCGATTGCTCTTGCCCTGGCTGCAACCGTCAGCGTCTGTGCCATCGCCCACGCGGCGTCGCCCGCGCAGCGAGCCGCCCTGGATACCGCTCGCATCGAACAGGTCACCGGCCTGAAGGGCAGCTTCTCCGAGCGGGAGAACGTCTTCAAGGTGTCGAAGCCGCGCAACGATGTCCCCATCCAAGTGGACGGCGTGGCCATGCCGCCCTTCATGGGACTGACCTCCTGGGCGGCGTTCACGCCAGCCCATGACGGCCACGCCATGCTGATGGGCGACACCGTGCTCTTCGAGGATGAGGTGAACCCGGCCATGAGCGCGGCACTCGACGCCGGGCTGGAGGTCACGGCACTGCACAACCACTTCTTCTTCGACCGGCCTCGGGTGTATTTCATGCATATCGGCGGCATGGGCGACCCGGCCGAACTCGCCGCTGGCGTAAAGAAGGTCTACGACAAAATCGCCGAGATTCGTGCGGCGAACCCAGCTCCCGGGACGGCGTTTCCCGGCAAGATCGCCAGCGAGAACAAGATCACGCCGGCGCCCTTGGACGCCATTTTTGGGACGAAGGGGCAAGCCAGCAATGGCATGTTCAAGGTCGTGATCGGTGCCAAGGGCACCATGCACGGTGTGTCCTTCGGCAATGAAATGGGGCTGAACACCTGGGCCGCGTTTGCCGGCACCGATGACGAGGCCGTGGTGGATGGTGACTTCGCGATGCGCGAAGACGAGCTGCAGCCCGTGCTGAAGTCGATGCGGGCCGATGGCATCAACATCGTGGCCATTCACCAGCACATGACGCACGAGCAGCCGCGCTACATGTTCCTGCACTACTGGGGCAAGGGCAAAGCGGTCGACCTGGCAAAGGGCGTGAAGAAAGCCCTGGACGCGCAGGCCAGCGTGCACAAATCAGTGATGCGGTGAGCGCGGGCCAGCATGTCCGGTCCCCGCGCTTGTCTGCGGTCCTCAAAACTTTGAGAGCCATGCACACCCGATCGCCGATACTCGAAGGCTGCACGTCATTCAGGTGCGTACTCGCACTTGCCACCCTCGCACTCGGTTTGGCACTTACCGTCAGTGCGGCAACGCAAAGGCCGGCCGGGACACTGCCGTTGCGACATGTGGGCGACTATCCGTTACCTGGCGCCACGACGCGCTGGGACTACCTCAGCTTGGACCCGACCAGGTCGCGGCTGTTTGTCGCCCACCTCGGGGATAGCGCGGTGGTTGTCGTGGACACCAAAACCAAAGGGGTGCTGGCCACGATCAGCAACATCCGTCATGTCCATGGCACGTTGGCCGTTCCGGAGCTCGACCGTGTGTATGCCTCCGCGACGGGGACCGACGAAATCGTGGCAATCGACGCCGCGACGCTGAGAATCGTCGCCCGTATTCCGGGAGGCATCTATCCTGACGGCGTCGCCTACGCCCCGGAACTCGGCAAGCTGTATGTTTCCGATGAGACCGGTAACACGGAAACGGTAATTGATGCCCGCACCAGCCAGCGAATAACGACGATCGCGCTGGGCGGCGCCGTTGGGAACACGCAGTATGACCCGGTTTCGAAGCACATCCTCGTCAACGTCCAGGGACGGGGGATCTTGGCCGAGATCGACCCGCGCACCGATCAAGTCGTGGATCGCATCCCATTGCCCGGTGCCGAAGGAAACCATGGGCTGCTGATCGTGCCCAAGCTGCGACTGGCGTTTATCGCGTGCGAGGGCGACAGTCGCTTGCTGGTGTTGAGCCTGAACACCAGACAGGTGGTTGCAAGCTTCGGGGTTGGACAGACGCCCGACGTCGTGGCCTACGACGCGGCGCTCGGATGGTTGTATGTCGCTAGCGAATCCGGCGTCTTGACGATCTTTAAGGTTGAGGCAGCCGGAGTGGCCAAGATCGGCGAAGGTTGGGTGGGGCCGAATGCGCACAGCTTGGCGATCGATCCCGCCACGCATGAGATTTATCTTCCCCTGCCGGACATCGACCATCATCCGGTGATGCGTGTCTTGAAGCCCGACACCTGACGCACGCCGAACGCGCGACAATAGTCGAGCCCGCGCTCAACCACGATTGTCGACATGTCCCTCCGCTCCGCAACCCCAGCCCTGGCAGCCGCACTGCTGTTCGGCGCAAGCACGCCCTTGGCTAAGACCCTGACTGGCGCGGTTTCACCGATCCTGCTGGCGGGACTGCTCTATCTGGGAAGTGGCCTTGGCTTGGCGGGTGTTCTGCTATTCAGGCGGCTGACCAGGACAGCCAGCGAGGCGGCACAGCCTGGGCCTGCCATTCCTCGGGGTGAGATTCCCTGGCTGCTGGGCGCGATTGTCGCCGGCGGCGTGGCGGGGCCAGCACTCCTGATGACGGGGTTGACTCACACGGGCGCCGCGCCCGCGTCGCTATTGCTGAACGTCGAAGGGGTTTTCACCGCGCTGGTGGCGTGGATCATATTCAAGGAAAACGCCGACCGGCAAATCGTTCTCGGGATGGTCGCCATCGTCGCGGGCGGCGTGCTGCTGTCGTGGCAACCCGATGCGGCGAGCCTGTCACCGGGCGCCTTGTTGATCGTTGCCGCCTGTGCCTGCTGGGCGATCGACAACAATCTGACGCGTAACGTCTCGTCCAACGATGCGGTGTTGATCGCCTGCCTGAAAGGCTTGGTGGCCGGCACCTGCAATACTGGCTTCGCACTGGTGGCCGGCAATGCGCTGCCGGCTGCGTTGCCTCTTGTCGCGGCCATGGTGGTCGGCTTTGCTGGCTATGGGATTAGCCTGGCGCTATTCGTGGTCGCGCTGCGACATCTGGGCACCGCGCGCACCGGAGCGTACTTCTCGGTCGCGCCGCTGTTCGGCGTCGTGATTTCATTCCTCATCTGGCCTGAGGTTCCCGGCATTCTGTTCTGGATCGCTGCGGCGCTGATGGCGCTAGGGGTCTGGCTGCATCTGCGCGAGCGGCACGAGCATGAGCACGTGCACGAGCCCATGGAGCACATGCATGCGCATCGACACGACGAGCACCACCAGCATGAGCACGATTTCCCGTGGGATGGCAAGGAGCCACACGTGCATGCGCACAAGCATGAGGTGCTGGTCCACAAACACCCGCATTATCCGGACATCCACCATCGTCATACGCACTAGGGCGCGATGCCGGATATTGACCGCTATCTCGAAGCCGCGACCCGCGATAACACGCGGCGCAGCTACCAATCGGCCATTCGGCATTTCGAGGTCGAGTGGGGAGGCTTCCTGCCGGCGAGCGCCGACAGCATTGCGCGCTACCTGGCCGACCACGCGCAGACGCTTGCCATCAACACGCTGCGTCAGCGCCTTGCTGCGATCGGGCAGTGGCACGTTTCACAGGGTTTCCCCGACCCGACCCGGGCGCCACACGTGCGGAAGGTGCTCAAGGGCATCCAGGCACTGCACCCTGCCCAGGAGCGGCGCGCCAAACCGCTGCAACTCATGCAACTGGAGCGATTGGTCGCGTGGCTCGATGCCCAGATCGCCACAGCTACGGTGGCAAATGCGGGCCGTCAACTCCAGGTCCACACCCGTAACAAGGCGCTGGTGCTGATCGGCTTCTGGCGGGGTTTCCGATCGGACGAACTGAGCCGGCTGCAGATCGAGCACATCACCGTCGAACCTGGGCGCGGCATGACCATCTTCCTGCCGCGCACCAAGACAGACCACGTTGGTACGACGCACCGGGCACCGGCCTTGTCGCGTCTGTGCCCGGTGGCGGCCTACGAGGCATGGCTGGCCGCATCCGGCTTGACGCGGGGTCCGGTTTTTCGGCGCATCGATCGCTGGGGGAAGATCGCCGACGCCGGGCTGCAGGCCGCCAGCGTCGTGCCCTTGTTGCGAACGTTGTTCCAGGAAGCCGGCCTGCCCGAGGCGGCTCGCTATAGCAGTCACTCGCTGCGGCGCGGCTTTGCCTCCTGGGCCAACGCGAACCAGTGGGATCTCAAGATGCTGATGGAGTACGTCGGCTGGAAGGATGTCCGCTCCGCCATGCGCTACATTGACGCGGCAGACCCATTCGCACAACACCGTATCGAATCGGCGCTGGCGCCGCCTGCAGCACCTATGCCACCGCGGGCCATCCCACCCGCATCGACGGAGCAGCGCCCCATGGCTGTGCCCAAGCCCGTGGCTCAGACGCGCTTGATCGTGCGCCTCTATATCGAGCGCAACAGCAAGTTCGTGCGCGGCAAGTCCAAGGCGCGTCGCTGGATTGAGCAGTGCTGCTTGGCCCAGTACCAAATGCGGCCGCTGGAGGGCCCCCGCACCGAATACGAGATCGTGATGCCGTTTGCCGCTGGCCCCGAACTGGAACAGGCCATCGCGGAACTGATTGCGGAGATGCACGACCAGGCGGACCTGTGCAACTGCTTTGTCGAGGTGACGCTGCACGATCCGGTGACCGATACCCACTGGAGCTAATCAGCCTGGGACTTGCGAATTGCCATTATCCCGCACGCCGGCGAGGCGCTGCCTCCAGCAGGGTGTCCTGGTACTGGTGGATCGGGAAACTCAGGATGCCCCGGAAATTCACATGCGCGAAGTGGGCCGGGCCCATGCGGCGCAGCCAGTCGTCTTCGACGCGCAGCCCCTTGCGGCGCCACGCATCGACCGTGGCCTGCATACGCTGCGTGTTCCAGGCAATCACCAGGTTCGTCAGTAGGGTCAGCGATCCGGAAATCGCGATCATTTCGTCCTGACGGCGCCCGCGGTCATGTGCCACCTTGCTGGAATAGATGGCCCGCTGAAGCTGGTGGACCGACTCACCCCGATTGAGCAGGGTGCGCAACTCGCGGCGAAACTCCGCATTGCTGAAGAAGTCGCACAGGAACAGCGTGCGCAGCAGTTTGCCCAGGTGATCCGCAGCTTTGTGGATGGGGTCGCCTTGGGCGGCGCTGCCGAAGCGCTGCAGCGCGACAATCGCACTCACGCGTCCCGAATAGATTGACGCCACCAAGCGCAGCAACCCATCCCAGCCCTCACGAATAGTCTTGAGCGAGATCTCGTGAGACGCTGCGGCCGACAAGCCGTCGCTCACTAGCAGCCCACGCGGCACGTACAGCTTGCGCTCGGACAGGTTGCGAAGCCATGGGCACAGGTCAAAGCCGAGCAATTTGGCCACCGCCATCCCCACGTTCGTATAGCCGTGCGTATCGACCGCGAGCCGGAGGAGCCCGCCGCCGGTACGGGTCTCGTTGTGGCGCAGCACGCCTTCGATCGCTACGCCGGTCTGCCGCTCGTTGAGCACCATGGGCTGGTTGTACGCGATACCGTGCTGGTCCAGCACGTGGGTGTAGATGCCAACCGCATGGGTGCGCCGGCGCGGATCGGCGCGTGCGTAAAACAAGTGGGGTGAGGTATCCAGGCTCATCGAGTCGCTCGACGCCTGCTGACCGGTTCCCCACAGCTCGGTGATCGCGTGCGTGCGTTGGAACTCCACCACGCGCTCATTCGCGCGGCGCAGCCGCCCCGGCATCTCCAACGCGCGCATCGCAGTAGAGACGTGCGCCGTGTCCAATTGCGGGATCATGGCCGCCACACCCTTGGCATCCAGTTCGGTACCGTGGGCGATCAATGCAGCGTAGAGCGAGATCAACTCGTGCGCATCGCGCGCCTTGCGTGCGAGCAGCACCTCGCTGAAATTCGTACGGGCATCCATCTCCAGGATCATGTCGGCAAACTGCGCGCTGCCAATGTCCTTGAAGAGCAGATCACGTGTACGCGTGGGTACACCGTCGGTTGGGGCCGCGTCCAGCGGCGACAGATGCAACACACCGTTCGCATCCATCGTGAAGTGACCCGCCTCGCGGGCCTCGTCCAGCGCCGCAAGACCTGCCTTCAGATGATCCGTGAGGCGGTTGAGGTAGGTGTCAGCCTGGTTCGGCAAACCGATCGAGGACAGATACCGGTCCCGCTCCGATTCCCACTGTGTCGGCGGGATCAGCAACTGATCGCGCTCCCGGAACGACAGGCTGTGGCTGATCCAGACCGTGCCGCGGCGCAGAGCTTTGCGCAAGCCCGTGATCGCGCAGGCTTCCATCGCGCGCAGCGCGCGCTTACGATCTTCGCCATCGACCAAATCACGCCAGCTTGCGCTCACCGGCACATTGCAATCGGGCGGCAGTTCCGTCGCACCATGTTCGTACAGCTTGCCGATGACCTCAAGCTGCCGCATGACCGGCTCGTTGCCGTTTCCGGCCAGCTCCAATTCCCGCAGGGGCGCCAGCAGGTTGCGGATGCGGTGGTGATCTTCTGTGAGTGTTTCGCGCACGCTCGCGGCATGGCTTGCGGTGGGCTTGGCAGACAGGCCTTCGAGCAGCTGGCCGATGTCTGCCAGGCGCGCTTCGGCCGAGCGACTGTCGTCGTCAACCAGCCCCTTGATCTCGACCAGTTGCTGCCGGTATTGGAGCGCCGAGCGCGCTTGCTTCGTAGTGGTCTTGTTGTAGGCCTGCCTGATGAGATCGGAGACGCGGCGTCCGGCCTGGTAGGCCATCGCGTCCGTCAACTCCAGCAGGGTCACACGCAGGAAGAACAACAGTTCGATGGTGCGCGTGGACGTTTTCAGTTCGCGGATCTTGGCAGGACGGCGGGCCTGGACGCGCTGGCCATAGGCGCGTTGTTTCTCGATCGGGATGCCATCCAACGCCCAGGTATGCGCGCCCAGTCCTTTGAGAAAGCGGATTTTGTCCAGCGTCTCGCTCATGGTGGACGGGCTGTGGCGTGCGGGCGGCGTCTTGAGCCATTCCAGCACGGTCGAACTGGAGGCCGCATGCTGGGCAAATACAGCGGCCTCAGCCCGCGCAACCTGCTCCATGGGCACGACCGCTTCAATCGTGGCCAGCAGGTCACGCTCGATGCTCGCCCAAATGGAACGCGCCAAGTCCTGCAACGCGCGCGTGGAAGGGATCAGAATCCGCCGTTCGTACAGCCAGTAGTTGGCGTGCTGGACCAGCTCGTCCAGCGACAGCGATTCGGTGGCGTCCTGCCGCATCCAGGCTTCGAGGCCCGTCCACTGGTCTTCATCCAGCCGCCTCAGGCCGAGGTAATCGCAAGCCCAGACCTGATGCTCGTAAAGCGTCTTGTAGCGTTGGTAGATTGTGCGTAGTGACGCAATGGTCGGGGTTGGCAAGCCGAGCTTGTCGCCGACGTAGCGCAGCAACTGCCGGGGTAGGGTATTGAGCTGGTCGAGGGTGCGGCCGCTAGCACGCAGGAAAACCAGCTGAATGGCGGCGCCGGCTCGCCCGTCCCGTCGGAACTTGTTGTTAATCGCGGCGATATCGCTGCCGGTCAAGGCAAAGTAATGATCGATATCGAACTCGGATAAGCGGGCCGGTAAGCAGTCCTTTCCCACATAGCGAAATTGCAAGTCCGACATCTTCCGCCCCCGTTCAGGTGACGCGATCCGAAATCGCGGGGCGGACATCGTACTCCCGAAGACGCCGGAAGGCAGCAGACAATAGTCGGAATCACCTGGAAAGCCTTATGAAAAAAGGCTTTGCCGGGAAACCGCCAGATTTTGCACGAGAAGTACGATTACCCCCTCAAGGAATCGAAGGATGGCCCAGCCGTCTGGCAGCGCTTGCCGGACATGCGTGGCGAGCAACGCGCGGTGCCATGGGAAGCACCCAACGAGCGCGCTGGCGAACGCATGGTGGGGATGATCCGCATCCGCGAGGCCCTGCGCGCGCAGATGCGACTGGAGCGCAGCCCGGAAGCCACGGATCCTCAGATCGAGTTCCATCGTCGTGAGCTGAACCGGATCTACGACGGCTTCAACAGCAAGTTCGGTTTTCTCAATGACCCGGTGAACCGACGCATCTTCTTGGACGACACAGAGTCGCCCCTGGTGCAAGCGCTGGAGTTCGACTACGAGAAGGCCATTACGCAGACCTATGCGCAAGAGCACGGCGTAGATCCGAGGCCTGCGCGCGCCGTGAAGGCGGACATCTTCAGCCGGCGCGTGCTTTTCCCGCCTGGTGAGTTGGAGGTGGTGGAGACAGCCAAAGATGCGTTGTTGCACTCGCTGAACCAGCGTGGCCGTGTCGACCTGGAGTATATGCAGCGTGCCTATGGCCGCGACGAGAAGGCGATCATCGCCGAGCTTGGGGATCTGATTTACCTCGATCCCAAGTCCGGTACCGTTGTCACCGCCGACGAATACCTGTCGGGTGATGTGAAGACGAAGCTGGAACAGGCGCTCGACGCGGCGAAGGACAAACCGGAGCTGCAGCGCAACGTGCAGGCGCTGCAAGGCGTCATCCCAGCCGACAAGATGCCATCGGAGATCCATGCCGCAATCGGTGCGAGCTGGATCCCGACGAAGCATTACCAAGCCTTTGCGCGCGAGATTTCAGGCGGGGAGGCCTCGTTCACCTACGTGCGCGCCACGGGCCAATGGCTCACGGGCGAGAGGCGTGGCGTCGACTTCGCCAAGAACAACAATGAGTTCGGCACGCCCAAGATGGGTGCCCTGGACATCCTCGCGCAGGCGCTGAACAGCCGAGCGCCAGAGGTCAAGAAAGCCGTGGAGGTGGAAGGGCGCACGCAGTACGTGACCGACGAGGAGCAGACCGAGGCGGCACGCCAGTCGGCCGACAAGATCAAGTCGCACTGGGAGTCATGGCTTTGGGTCGATCCCGATCGCGCGCATGAGCTGGCCGGCATCTACAACAAGAGCTTCAACCGCACGGTCGAGCGCAAGTTCGACGGCTCGCACCTGACGTTCCCCGGAATGAATCCGGCCATCGAGCTGGGTGTCCACCAGAAGAACGCCGTGTGGCGCGGGCTGCAGGACAGAGTGGAGTTGTTGGACCACACCGTCGGCGCCGGCAAGACCTTTGAGATCATCGCGACGTTTATGGAAGCGCGTCGACTGGGGATCTGCAATAAGCCCATGCTCGGCGTACCGAACCACCTGACGCTGCAGTGGCGCAGCGAGTTTTACCGTCTCTATCCTGGTGCGAACGTGCTGGCGGCCACGCCCCAGGACTTCGAGAAGGAGAATCGCGAGCGGCTCTTCTCTAAGATCGTCACCGGCAACTGGGATGCGGTGATTATCGGGCACTCCTCTGTGAAGAAGATTCCCTTGCCGCCTGGCGCCGAAGTGGCAGTCATCGGCGAGCAGCTCGACGACATCAGCGACGCCATCGAAGACATGAAACGCGAACGTGGTGACCGCCACGTGATCCGCGACATGGAGAAGATCAAGGCCAATCTGGAAGCGAAGGTCACGCGTCTGAAGGAAAAGGCCGGCGAGAAGACGAAGGTTGTGGACATGGCGGATCTCGGCGTTGACGCACTTGCGATCGACGAGAGTCATGAATTCAAGAACCTGTTCTTCAACACGCAGATGAACCGCGTGGCGGGTCTGGGGAACCCAACAGGCTCCGGGAAGGCCTTCGATTTGTTCGTTAAGACCCGGTGGCTGCAGAACACGTATGGCGAGAACGCGATGCTGATCCACGCCACTGGCACGCCGATTTCCAATTCGCTGGCTGAGATGTTCACGGTCCAGCGCTACTTGCAATACAACAAGCTCAAGGCCCAAGGCCTGCACGTCTTCGACGCATGGGCCAAGCAATACGGTGACGTGCAGAACGTCTACGAGGTCTCGCCTTCTGGCACGGGCTACCGGTTGTCGCAGCGCTTCGCGAAGTTCAAGAACCTTGGCTCGCTCATGGGCGAGTACCGCAGCTTCGCCGACGTGGTCACGCTCAACGATCTCAAGGCGCAAGAGCTGGCGCGCGGCAAGGTCTTCCCGGTGCCCAAGCTTGTCGGCGGCAAGCCCAAGAACATCGTGGTGCCGCGCTCCAAGCTGCAGGAGGCATTCTTCGGCATTCCGGAGATCGCTCGCGATAAGGACGGCAACATCCGTTTCGAAACGAGCTTGGATCCGGACAAGCCGATCAGCATCGTCGCAGTCGAAGACGGCAAGTTTGAGATGCAGCAGCAAGACGGTGACATCGTTCGCCGTGGCGCGCGGCGCTATGAGACGGCAGAGGAAGCCGCCTACATGACGGCGCTCTCGGCAATCACGCCGGTCATGCATATCGACCGGAAGTCGATCATCGGTCAGTTTGAAAACCTGCGACAACTCACGCGGGAGACCAAGGGCAAGATCAACGCGCTGTCACTCACCAGCCTTGCCAACAAGGCAGGCCTGGACTATCGCCTCATCGACCCGACGGCACCGGACGATCCCAATAGCAAGATCAACGACGCCATCGGCAGAATGATGGACCTGTGGGAGAAGTGGGAAGCGGACAAGGGTACGCAACTCGTCTTCTGTGATCTGTCGGTACCGCTCTCGGCCAAGGCGAAGATGGCCAGCAAGGAGAAGCGGATTTATGTGCGCGACGAGAACGGCGCGTTGACGGATAAGAAAGGCACGCTTCATACGCTCAAAGATTACGAGGGCCTGGCGTACTTCCTCGTTGCCAGCGGGCGCAAGAACGATCGGACGTTCACGATCTACGATCCGACCACTGGCCAACTCATGAAGGAAGGCCTCGACAGCAAGCAAGGTGCGCACGAGTTCTTTGCGCGATTTGTGAAGCAAGACGGCGGCACCGACCGCTGGTTGGACTTGCGTGAGCAGTCCCGCCCCATCGGCGAGGACGAGATCGAGGAGTACAAAAACGAACACTCGCTGGACGTGGAGGGCGATGCCGCTGACGTGGAGTTTTCGCTAACCGACGTCGAAGGCGCCACGGGTGTCACGGGTTTTTCGGTCTACGACGACATGAAGGCCAAGCTGATCGCGCGCGGCGTACCTGAGTCGCAGATCGAGTTCATTCACGATCACGACACGCCGCAGGCCAAGGACGCGCTCTTCAAGCGCACGAACGCGGGCGACGTGCGATTCCTCTTCGGCTCCACGCCCAAGATGGGCGCCGGCACCAACGTGCAGAAACGCATCGTGGGCCTGCATCACATCGATGCACCCTACCGTCCCTCGGACCTGGAACAGCGCGAAGGGAGAGGCATCCGACGCGGCAACATGCTCTACGAACGCGATCCTGATGGCTTCGAGTTGAGCGTGAATCGGTATGCCACGTCCCAGACGTACGACACGCGGCGCTGGCAGTTGCTGGAGCACAAGGCCTCAGGCATCGAGCAACTGCGCAACTACACCGTGGGCGTCAACGAAATCGAGGACGTGACAACCGAGGCCGCGAATTCGGCGGACATGAAAGCGGCTGCCAGCGGCAACCCGCTCATCTTGAAGGAGACGCAGCTCGCCAACGAGGTGAAGAAGCTGCGCAATCTGGAGCGGGCGCATCGGGATGGTCAGTTTTCATTGCAGTCACGGCTCAACTCCCATCGCAACTATGTGAGCTACTACGGCCCGAAGGATCTGGCCCTGCAGGAGGGCTTGATAGCAGCGCGCGACGCGGCAACGGTGATGGGTGTGTTTGACGGCAAGCACCTGCGCACCAAAGAGGAGGTCATGGAGGCCGTGGACGTTATTGATGCTCATGTCACATCGCTGGGCGCACCAAAGAGCTTGACCTATCGAGGCCTCGAATTCACGTTCAATTACTACGACAACGCGCAGTTGTATGTGATGGCCATGCCCGATGGCGACAAGCGCCAAATGGAGGGTCGGCCGGGATTCGTAAAATTTCCGCCAGAATGAGTCTAAGCGGCTGATTTGAAAGAGAAATCGATCGTCGGATCAAGCGGCGGCACCTTCTTGTGCAGGTCCATCAAGTAATCGCCGAACCGGTTGATGTGGTCCTTCCGGTAAGGCGACAGCACCTTCAGCACTTCGGCGTCGATCGGCAACCCCTTCTCCTGAAGCTCCTTGAGCTTGCGCGACATCCACTGCACGTTGTACAGGATGACCATGTTGGCCACGAGTTGGTTGTACTTGATGACCTTGCGCTGCTCGTGCCGGATGTTCTCGGCGATGACGCCCTCTCCCCCGAACATCAGCCACTGCGCGTAGTCGTTGAACTGCTCGCTCTTGTTGGTGGCCGCATGGATGGCCCGTCGCATGTCGGGGTTGCTGATGTACTTCAGCAGGAACATCGTACGGATGACGCGGCCCAACTCTCGGAAAGCGAAGTACAGCTTGTTCTTGCGGCTCTCGGAGCCGAGGCGCCGGAGGATCGTCGACGGCGTCATACGGCCGACCTTAATCGAGATGGCCACGCGCAGCATGTCCGGGAAATGCCGCTCGATCAGTGCCCAGTCGATGGTGCCCCGGAACAGCGAATCGATGTTTTTGTAGCGCCGGCGCCGGTCGGCCTTGTAGAACACCAGATCCTTGATGTTTCGGATGCGCGGCATCAGGTTGATCCCCAGTAGATGTGCCAAGCCGAACACCGGCCCGCTCTGCGCCTGCGTGTCGCCATGGACGGTGTCGGGCTGCACGCTGGAGGCATTCTTGAGCAACCCATCCAGGATGTAGACGGCCTCGTGCACGCCGCAGGGAATGAAGTGGCTGAACAGCGCGATGTACATGTCGGAGACATGGTAGTAACCGATGCCGCCATAGCCACCGTACCGGATGTGATATTCCGACAGCAGGTTCTGCTCGTAGAGGTTCCACTTCGTGCCGTCGGCCGACACCCGCTTGCCGGAACCCCAGAACTTCGGCAAAGCGAACCGGTTGTAGGCATTGATGACCTGCACGATGGCTTTGTCCAGGCGCTCCTCGGTGACGTGTCGCAGATTCAGCCAGGCGACCTGCTTGCGGCTCAGGTTCTTCACCGAGCGCGCGGTCTGGCTCGGTCCGAGATTGCAGCCATAACAGAACAGCGTTGTGATGAACCGCTTGCGCGGATCGTCGATCTTGGCTTCGAACCCCGACAGCGGACCGAACAGCTTGTGCAAGTCGAGCCACCGCTCGGTCTCGATCAGGATGTCCAGAATGCTCACCGGTGGCATCGACGCGGTGATGGCCTGATCGATCAGCAGCTTGTTGGGCGGATCGGGATCTTTCTCCAGCCGATGCAGGATGAGCCCCTGTTCGCTGATCTCCACATGGTCGTTGGCAGGGAACTCAGAGTCCACCGCGTCAGCGAGCGTACCCAATTCTTCTTTCAACGCCTGGACGAATGCCTTGCCGTCGACCGGGAAATTGACCAGCTCGCTGTAGCGCGGTAGTTCCGCCCGGAACTCCTCCCACGACACCTGGTGCACACGTGGATCGTCGTACTGGTCACTGTTCTCCACATAGATGTCACCCGATTTCAACTCCCGCATGATTTGGCTGAATACGCACAGCTCGAAGTACTTGCGGTGCATCAGCCGGCCGCTCTTGCCATTCGGGAAAATCGGCTTCTCCCACTTGTCCGGTATCCAGCCCAGCGGTAGGTTGGCCGCGTCACGGTCGCTGAGCATCAGGTATTCGCGGTGCGAGGTCCTGTAGCTGCGCATCCAGTCCAGCGCTCGCAGGAGCGCATCGTCTTGCGAGCTGGCCCTGAGCGATAGCAGATCGAGGCACTGGAACAGCAGCGCCCGCAGGTTCCGATACGGACGCAGCATGAAGGGAAACGTATGGTTTCCCGCGTAGGCGATGTGTTCATTGCAGCGGGTCAGTACCCCATCGGGATCGCCGCCCAGCGCCGCGCGCATCTTCGCGACACGGGCTTCCGCCGGCAGCGTGTCGTCCTGCAGCACACCGAGCACGTCTCGAAACTGACCGACCAGGGCCTCAAGCTGGTCCGCGTGCGCTAATTGGTACTGCTGCAGGCGCAATTCGGCCGTATGTTCCAGGTTGCGCACCGTCTTGATGAAGATCTCGGCCACGTCGTCCAGTGCTTTTTGCAACTGCGCAAGGATGAACAGGACAGCCAACGCATAGCGCTTGGTGGGCTTGAGCGACCGCATTTCCTGGACATCCAGGGCGCGCGCTTCCGTGACCAACTGCGTGCACTTTGGCGCGGTGAGGATCTCCGGTGCCACCGGCATGCCATCAGCCAAGACACGCAGCGCCTCGATGTGCTTGAGGAACCCGGCGATCTCCCGTGGCGCGGGCCGCTTGGGTTCCCGTTTGACCTGATCCCAGCCGGTGCGCCCGCCACGGTTGTCGAAGAGCGCATCGATTCTGACGATCAGGTCGGGCCCCAGCGCCTCGACGATCGTGCGGTAGATGGTTTCGTTGACCTGACTGCGGGCGTGGGCAGCGATCCTGGTCAGCGCGGCCAGCGGCGGCAATTCATAGCGGTGCCGGATCAGCTCCTCGATCAGGACGTTGATGATGTCAGGCAGTTCCGTTTTGATGCGCGCCGCGTGCGCGGCCACATCGGCAAGCCACGCGTGTGTCTGCGCGTCCGTGGTGCGAATGCCGATAAAGTCGCGCAGGAGCTTTTGGTGGCGGGATTTGCTTCCTGAACGGTCGTATCGTGCCAGCACGCTGCGCAGCAGTGGGCGGATGCGCAGCACCGAACACACGTGATGCACGATGGCCGTCGGAACGCCCGAAACTGGCGGGCAGTAGCCCAGCCGCTGGTACAGCTTGAGCTGGACGAGGATCAGCGCGCGCGTGGGCGCTTGCCGATACTGGTCGGCAACAAAGCGGATTTCGGCCGGGCTCGGGGTGAACACCGTGGCCAGTTCCGTTTCCCCCAGTTCGGCCGGCAGCATTGGGTAGGCCGTGTCATGGATCTGCTGCATCGTCTCAACCGCCGAGAATGTTTGCGTCTTGAGTCTCGTCACGCCAGGCTACGCATCATAAGGGCTGACCGGTGCGATATCGGCCCCGCCTCGGGCTGAAAACCGTGTCAGCGCGCATGCAAGCAATGCCAGCATCGGGTCTGGTGGACAGTTCTTTTTAAGTCTGATTTCGATATTTTTCAGCGATAACGGGCCACAGCCGCTCTACCATCCCGGGTTTTGGTCAACCCGTGCTGGTCGTCGATGAGGTCAATCAGGTCACCCCGCAAAGCCCGCGGAACCCGACCGCCCACTGTCTGGGAGCAAGGCCGATGGATCAAGGCCGGCTTGCCGCGCGATGGGTGGATTCGCGTCGCTGCCGACGAGGGCGACGCCGGTGTCGGCACGTGTGACCGATGCCGTGGCGTGTTCACGGGGCCGGTGCACGTATTACGTCATCACAACTACCACGGCGTGCTGCGCGTCGACGAAGACTGTTCCCGCGAGTTGCGGGTGAAACCGCAACAGAGCGAGCCGAAGCCGCCGCCGCGCAGCCGGGCGACCAAGCGCCTCTTATGGCTGACCCGCGCATGGAAGCGCGGCGGCAGTTTCGATGGCCCCATGTCGCTTCCGGCCGATGGCTATGTGACCACGGTGTGGCGGCAGGAGAACGGATGGCGTTACGAAATTCGCCCCATCCGGCAAACCGAAATCTGTCGGGCAGAAACGGGCTATGCCTCTGATGAGGCTGCGCGCCTAGCAGCGTTCGATGCCATTACCGAACTTCTCGAAAACAAATCCCCCCGCCCAGATCCTGCGCGCGTGCAGCCGCCGGTGGATGGTTGGACATTGCACCTGTAACGGGCAGATCGCCGCATGGAAGTCACAACCCTTCTTCAGAACCTCTTCGCCCCCACACGCCGCCTGTACACGCTGGAAGGCGACGGGCCGCTTGCGGATCTGGCGGTGGAAGCCTGGCTCGGTCGCGAGGCACTGTCCGAACTGTTCGAATGGCGCGTGGTGGCCGTCAGCGCCAATGCGCGCATCGCGCTCAAATCATTGCTGGGCCAGCGGGTCACGCTGGTCACGACGCTGGCCGATGGTACGCAGACCAAGCGCACGGGCCTGATCCGCCTGGCTGAGAAGCTCGGCGCGGACGGCAGCCTCACGCGCTATCGCCTGACGGTGGTGCCATGGTTCTGGCTGACCACGCAGCAGCGCCACAGCCAGGTGTTCCAGAATCGGCCGCTCGCTGACATCATTGAGCAGATGCTGTCGCCGTACGAGCCGTACGCCTCGTGGCGCTACGCGGCCGGTGCCGAAGCACGCATGAGCGATTTCGGTACACGCGCGCACATCGCGCAGTTTCGCGAGACGGACTACCACTTCGTCACACGCCTTCTCGCCGAGGCGGGGCTCGGCTTCACCACGGTGGAAGACGACCAGGCGCACGGCGGCCACACGCTGGTGATCTTTGCCGACAGCACGCAGCTGCCGGAAGACACGGAGTCGGCTGCGGCCGGCGGCATCCGCTTCCACCGCGCGCACAGCCTGGAAGAGCGCGACGCCATCCAGCAACTGGCCTGCCACACCCGCACAACTGCCGGCGGCGTTGCCGTGGCCGCGTGGGACCCGGAAGGCAAGCACAGCGTGCGTGCCCATGCGCCCGCGCGCTTTGCCACCAGCGCCGGCAGCCCCGACGCGTATCTGTCCATCAGCCCGTCGCTGGCGCCGGATTCCGCCAATGCCCAGCGCATTGCCGAGCAGGTCATGGAAAGCCTGGAGGCGCGCGCACTGCTGTTCTCGGGGCGAGGCACGGTGCGCACGCTGCGCAGCGGTACGCGTCTGCAGGTGGTGGATTGCCCGCACCTGCCGCAAGACGTGGAAGGCGCCTATCCGCTGTTGATGGATCTGGTCGAGCACTGCGGCATCAACAACCTGACCGTCGATACGCACAACGCGCTCAGCCAGCGTTTGGGCGGGCTCGATGCCGCGCTGGCATTCGATACGCCGCCCAGCGCGCCGGAATCCGGCCCGGGCGTTTTTGGTTTCCAAGAAGCAGAAGGCCCCGTCGAACGCAGCACGCCGACTGGCGATCTGCTCAAAGCAGCACGCGCGCACGGTTACGCTGGCGTCTTCCGCGCCGGCGACGCACGCCGGCCCTGGCGCCCGGCCGTGACTGAACCCGATTGCGGCCGTCTCTACGCGGCGCCCACCGCGCAAGGCGTACACAGCGCCATCGTGGTCGGCCCGGACGGCCAGACCCAAGCCGGCGGAGACGGCGAGCACCATGCCAGCCCCGCAGGTGAAATCCGCGTGCGCTTTCCCTGGCAACAAGGCGAGCGTGCAGATGACCGAAGCAGCCGCTGGGTACGCGTCGCGCAGCGGCAGGCCGGTTCCGGCATGGGCTGGCAATGGCTGCCGCGCATTGGGCAGGAAGTGCTCGTCAAGTTCAGCGAAGACGATGTCGACCAGCCGGTCGTCATTGGTGCCCTCTACAACGGTCAGGGCGAGGCCGGCGTTGCGCCGACGCCCGGCGGCCAAACCGCAGCTCAAATGGACACGGCCGCACTCTACAAACAAGGCAGCGATACGGCCCCGAGCGCCCAGGGTAACGTGGCGGGCGGCCACAGCCCCGCCTGGCACGGCATGGGCACCGACGCGGACGGACACCGCAACGCTGCTGCGCACACCGGCTTCAAGAGCGCCGAACACGGCGGCAGCGGCTACAACCAGCTCGTCTTCGATGACAGCGATGGTCAGTTGCGCACGCAGCTTGCCACCACGCAGCTACACAGCCAGATCAACCTTGGCCACCTCGTTCACCAACAGGACAACCGGCGCGGCAGCTTCCGTGGTCAGGGCTTCGAGCTGCGCACCGACGGCCACGCCGCCGTGCGCGGCCAGGCCGGACTGCTGCTGACCACCTACCGCGACGCCGCCAGCGGCAAAGCTGTGCCCACAGGCGACAACGCCGCCGGCATTGCCCTCATCAAGCAGGCCAAGGCGCTCACCCAATCGCTGGGCCAAGGGGCCGTCACCCATCAGACCGCTGGCCTGTCGTCGGCGAAGGACGAGAATGCGCCGCTGGCCAAGCAGGAGAAGGCCGCCGCCGGCATGGTGGACGGCAAGGCGCTCGATGCGGCGAAGCAGGATGCCAGCGCCGGCAACACCAGCACGCCGGGCAAGGTGCCACACCAGGGCGAGGCGATGGTGCATGCGAACGGCCGCGCCGGGTTGGTCATGGTGGCCGGTCAGGATCTGCAGTTGGCCAACGGCGAGAGCATCGCCCTGGGCAGCGGCCAGGACACCAACATCGCCGTCGGCAAACAGGCGCGCATGCACGCTGGGCAAGCGATCGGCGTGGCGGCGGGCCTGTCCAAGGCGGGTGACAACAACATCGGCCTGCAACTGACCGCCGGCCAGGGCAACATCGACGTTCAGGCGCAGCACGACACGCTGAAGCTCATGGCCAAGGATGACCTGAAATTAGTGTCGGCCAACATGAACGTGGATTTTGCGGCGGCCAAGCGGATTCGCCTGGCGACGGCGGCCGGTGCAGCCATTACGCTGGAGGACGGCAACATCACCGTCGAGTGCTCCGGGCCGATTACCTACAAGGCCGCGCAGCGCACCTTTGATGGGCCGGTGAACCAGTCGTATCCGTTGCCGGCGTTTCCACAGAGCATCTGTGTCGAATGCATGTTGCGCGCAATGGCTGGCGGTCATTCGCTCGGTAGCAGGAACGGCTGATTTAGCAGACATCGAGGTCATTGGCACCATGGCAACCCGTTTCCAGATTCAACGCAGACGCTCGGATGAACCTGCTTGGGTGAACGATTTCCCGGATAGCGCTCTGGCACAACTTTTTGGCGCATTGCCGGAGGCGAACGTGTATGCCTTGGTCGACAACGCGTTCGATACCGGTTTCGCGCAGCGGCTACGCTCGCGGTTTCCGGGCTTGCATCCGCAGTCACTCTACGAGGGGCGCTATGACGGGCCCGGCTTGGCAGAAATCGCCCCCTCCGTGGTCCGCATACCGGTTGAAGAATCCGAACGGCGTACGTTCCTTGAGTTCGTTCTGAATGAGACTTCGGGCAAGCCGATGCTGAGCTTCTTGCATCGCATCGCGTCGGCTCTTGATCCAGTCGCGCACCTCCAGGACCAGATGGAAGCTGTGGACCATGAGGGGAAGGCGTTCCTGATCCGCTTCGCGGATACCCGCTCGTTGGATGCGCTGCTGCAGGTGTTTGATGACGCGCAGCGTGAGCGCTTCCTGAATGGGTTGCGGTGGTGGTACTTCCGACGCGATGGCAGGTTGCAGGCTGTCGGTCACCCTGACGATGCTTCAGCCGACCGGACTGACGAACCCTATGTCTTCAGTCGGGAGCAGATGGATCGTCTTGATGCGCTGGCTCGCCCGGATGGCCTGCTGAGACTCATTCAGACGAACGTGCATTGGTGGGGAGAACTAACAGGTACACCATCTCAGGCGCATAGCTGCATTCGGATGGCGCTGGATAGCCCCGAGTTCAACGCGGGCGCGCATGACGCAGTGGTTTTTCGAGTAGTCGCCGGTGCATTGAGTGAAGCTGGTTTGCTGCAGTCGCAAGAAACGACGGAACAGTCATGAAAATTCGAACATGGATGGCACTCGTGTTGGTGGTGTTGGCCACGCTCAGCGCCGGCTGCAAGCCTGCGGAGCAGGCGAATGCTGCCCAGCAAGATGAAGACCTCGGCCTTGAGGTCCGAGTGCTCAACTACATGGATGAGGGACTCGACATCGTTTATGTAAACGGCGTTTGGGTAGGAAGTGAGAAGCGCCATGCAGGGGGTTTTGGTGTTGCAGGGGCAATCGGTGTGCCACGCAAGTGGCATCCAGGTCTTACAGTAGAAGTTGAATGGCAGGACGACACGCTCTACCGGAAGGACCATGATGCGACATACAAGGCACAGGTCCCCGTCGAGCCGTATCCTGACGGCGATCCAAGTTCGCTTTGGCTAGCGTTTTACCCAGGCAAGAAGATAAGAGCCATTGCTTCGCGCTATACGCCTCTCAATCCCAAATTTCCAGGCGGACTGAAGTATCCAGAAGACGCTTGCATGGCGGACAAGGCGTGCGCCGCCAAGTTCTATCCCGAGCGCATGGCGTCATCCAGCCAGGAGCGATGAGATGGCCGAACTCGAACGACTGCAGCCAAATCCCTTCGCCCTAACGCTGGACGAGAAGGGACGGTGCATGGCGAACAACATTGAGGCCTTCTCAGGGCAATGCACCGAGGAATTGCGAATCGGGATCTTCTTCGATGGCACCAACAACAACAAGGATCGGGACGCACCCAAGCACGCCCACAGTAACGTAGCGCGGCTGTACGACATCTTTGAGCGGAAGAAAAATCAGGTGGCCTTCTATGTGCCCGGCATCGGGACACCGTTCGAGAAAGAAATCGGCGACACCGGCCGCGGCTATGACGCACGGGCGGGGCTGATGGCGGGCTGGGGCGGTGAAGCCCGCATCAATTGGGCATTGCTGAAACTAACCGATGCGCTTTACCAGCTGTTTTACGGAGATGATCTGAGTAGGGCGATGGGCACCGAAGATCTGAAGGTGCTTCGCAAAATCTCGGGCGATTTGAGCTTCCCTGTACATAAGCGCGCGGAAGCCGGCGCACGCGACGAGGCGCAGAAGATCAAAGACGAAGTGGAGCAACTGAATGACGCAGGGACGGGGCGCACGCTCGCCGTCGCGTTGGACACGGCGGACAACATTCCCAATGCCATTCCGCGCAAGCAGGAGTTGCAACGGCGGCGCGAGTTCCTTTCGCAAAAGCTGAAGGCACTCATCGCCGACCGCAAGCCGAAGCTCCAGCGCATTCGCCTGTACGTGTTCGGATTCTCACGCGGCGCGGCGGAAGCTCGGGTGTTCAGCAACTGGCTGGAAGATGCGTTCGACCCAGGTATGACGCTGGCTGGTGTCGAGGTGAGCTTCGATTTCCTCGGAATCTTGGATACTGTCGCGTCCGTGGGGTTCGCCCAAAGCTCCATGTTCTCCACCGGCCACGGCGGGTGGGGCCAAGAGGAATTCCTACGCATTCCGAAATATGTCAATCGGACGGTCCACTTGATTTCCTCACACGAAATACGTGGCTCGTTCCCGTTGGACAAGGCGGTCGCCAGGGATCTGCTCGAAATCGCCTATCCAGGCGTCCACACGGATGTGGGCGGGGCATACCGGCCAGGGGACCAAGGCCGTGGTTGCAGGGCCGACGGAACACCCGACGACAGCACCAAGCTCTCGCAAGTGACACTTGCCAAGATGTATCGGGAAGCCGTTGCTGCCGGCGTGCCGTTGAAGCCGTCAGCGGATCTTCCACCTCGGGTTCTGGATGCACTCAAGATCTCGCCCCAACTGATCAAGGACTACAACGCGTACGTTGATGCGGTGAATCCGCTTATCAAAAAGAAGGGCGGAGGAACTACTGGCGCAGCACACGTGCAATACGGCTTGTACCTGCGTTGGCGTCGGCTGCGCCTGGGCAGCGGACCCGATGCCTTTGAGAACCAACCCTTTTTCAGGCGAGCACAGAATTACAGTGCTCAGTGCGCACAGGATCTGAGCGGCGCAAACGAAGAATTGCGCGAAGAAGCCAAGACGATGTCGGAGATGGAAAACTCCATCCTGTACTCAGATGGCTGGATGGCGGCGGTATTCCGCAGGTCAGGTGTGGCCGCTGAGGCGTTGATCAGACTCCACCGTGCCATATGGGGCGACAAAGTTGCACAGTGGCGAGAGGTCAAAGAGTATTGGAATGACACGTCGCCGTTGGACCCGAGGATCGTCAAGTTCTTTGACGACTACGTGCACGACTCGCGTGCGTGGTTCAAGCCAATGGGCGCCACCAATGAAGGGGTCTGGAAGCTGAGGGAAAAAAACCGGCTGGAAGACCTCAAGCGCAAAGATGCCGAGTGGAACGCCAGATGGAAGGCGGAGTGGCAGAAGATGAGCGCGGACCTCCAGCGGGACCCGCGCGGAACGATCGAGCGCTATGCGCCGGTTTCTGACGGCGGCAAGGGTGAAGTCGCGCCGCCACCGCCACCAGTTATGGGTCAGGATCGCATCGATTTGGACCGCTATCTGAAGGACGGCACGCTGCCGTTGGAGAAAACCGGACGCGAGTTCAGTTCAGTATGGGGGTATCTACGCTGGCGCACACACTTCGCGCCGGAGCTGACGCTGGGCGAGCGTGCGCAAGCGGCGTGGGACCGTGTGGCGGCGGTGCCTGGCAAGGTAGCGGACACAGTCTCCCAGAAGGTCGGCGAAGTCGCGCATAGCGCAGAAGAGGGTCTAGCGAGCACAGCTCGCAAGCTCTTGTCTGCCGGCCAAGACGCGCTGGAACGTGGTGCGAAGCGCGTCCTGGAGCAGTACTCAGGCGGCGGGGTCCCCATGCTTTGACGCAGCCAGGAAACAGGCATTTCCTCAGCTGACTTCGACCTCCCAATCGTCCTGCTCGGACTCGGGATCGCGAGCCTGCTCGCTTCCATGGGGATGACTGATACGGGTGCCTCCACGGATGAGGAGGCGCTGCGCTCTATGGCCGCACAGCGACGTGTATTGCGTGCAATCGCCTATGTCTTCATGGGAATCGGAGGGTTGATGCTGCTGCCGTTGCTGGTCTTCAGCGTTGTCGGAATCTCCGGGGCGCCTTGATCGCATAAACAGCATTTCCGTCCTGTTTTCGAGAGACCTCCATGCCTGACCGATCCGACCCACCTTCGCCACATTCCCGCGCCGCTGTCGACTGCCAAGGTGGGCAGCGGATGGACTACCCCGACGGTAGCTTCATGGTCACGTTGCCAGGCGTCGCCACGGTTCACTGCTCACGCGACGGTGACATCGACGGGCGGACGCCGGCTATCCGCGCAGTCACCATCGCCGATCTCTCGAAGGTTGTGAAACACAGCATCATCCGCCTCTACGACACCGTGTCCCATACGGTGCACTTCGCAGGCGGCGGAGTTGTTTCCTACCTGCACGGCGTCGATGGGACCGGCTTTGAATTCAACTGTCGCAACGTCGTTTTCGAGATTTCCGAGGCGGGACAGGTGCTGGTGCTCGGCACCTATATCGAGCAGTAGTCGTTTAGATCCGCCCGAGGGCAGACCATCGTTGCCATCTTCGTGACTGCGTTTGCGTTTGGTTCGGACCAATGGCAGAATCATCACGGGCGCGCATCGCCGCCTGGGCTCCCAGCCCAAGTTTTGAGCGGCTTAAACTGGCACGAATTCATCTCTTCCTTCCGCGTCGCATGATTGTCAAAGGCGGCGGACGCTAAACGCTCAACGTTCGCTGTGCTCTGAGAGACAACCATGGACCAGTTCTCCCGCTGGAGCGGCATCGCGCACGCCCTCCTTGTCAAGCAAGCTCCCAAAATCAAACTCGGCCAAGTGCATCAGCTCCTCGCTGCCTGCCTCGGCCACCGAACGTACGCGTCGCTTCGCGCGACGGATCTCGACACCCTGAATGGCAAGCCCCACTATGTCCTGTTCGACGATGCGGCGGGACTCGCACGCGCGGAGGACCTCGGACTTGCCGTGACTGAAGCGCAGTGGCGAGACGTTTCCTTGGCGCTTCGACCCAGCGGCATTACGCCATTTTGGCTGACCACCATCGGCGGCATGCACAACGCGGCTGAACTTGTTTTCGAGGACACGTCCAATTCCCGAATCCACGCCATCCAGCGATTGGTCGGTTACCCGGATGTCAAGAGAGCGACCTCAAGCCGCTGCCATTGCGCCGAAGATCAAGTGCCGGATATTCTGAGGATTGAGGTTTCAGGGGACGCCTACGCCTACAACCAAGAAACATCGTTCGCGGTACCCGTGATCGCGATCGTGGAGTTTCCAAAGGTCGGCCAACGCATGTACGGACACGGCACGATTGTCTCGGTCGAGCAGAAGGGAGCGCCGGAGCCGCGTATCTTGGAAGACGTGGATGCGGGTGAGTTTTACTGGATGCCTGAAGAATAGCGGCCCGCTGACCGCGCTCTGACTTTGCCGGCTCAGGCCGTATCAACAAGGGAGAAATGGTGGGACAAGCAAAACAACGCGGGACCAAAGAACAACGGGTGGCGCAAGCGCACGCCAAACTGGCGGCGCTGCGCCCGGAGACGCTGGTGTGCGGCAGCTGCAAAACGGCGTTTGCCGAGTTTGAGGCGCTGGGCACGCGCGGCCTGGCCGGTATCGATGCGGCCTTTGGCGGGCCGTGCCCGACGTGCGGGGAGTCGGTCGTCGCATTCAAGGGCGACTCCGATGCGGTGGCCGATTCCATCCTTGCGTGGCAGGACATGATTGGCAGCGAAGGCGTCGTCGGCAGCCAATCGTCCGATGGGCGCTACCTCCCGCTCGACGGCCCGTCCGGAGGTACTCACCATGGGTGAGGCCAAGCGGCGCGGCAGTCAGACAGAACGTGTGGAGGCTGCCATTGGCGCGGTACCGAGCCCCGAGGCCATGCGCGAAAGTATGGGTTTTGCGGCGTCCGCGAAGTTCGTGGGCTACGTCGTGCACCTGCCCGATAGCGACGAATTCCTGGCCGATGCCATGGAGTCCCAACGCGGGGTCACGGTCTATCGGTATGGTGCCAACCCGGACCTGGCCAAGGTGTTCGCAGACTATCGCGGCGCCGCCAAGCAGGCGGCCCAGATCCAAAAGCATAGGACCGTGGTGGCCTACTTGTTCGACCACGACAATCAGTGGCTGGTCGGTTTCACGGACTGACCTCGGCCCGTCGGTAGTGCAATGAAGACCTTTTATGGGTTCCGTCTGAGGCCGAAATCGGGTGCGAGCGGTTCGCACTCGCATCCGATTCTTCCGCCACCGCTCAACGTGGAAGCCCGCGAGCGGTTGCGTTGGCGCATCGTAGACCTCGACAAGAACCCGGTCGAGATGAATGAGGATGAGCTACGTGCCTGGTTGCTCTCGATCCCAGACGACGAACTGAACGAGTTGATCGCCTTGTCGGATTGGACGCACCCCGACGACAAAGCTGGATGACTCAGGCTGTCCCTCTACGGTACCTACCTGGGTACGCTTAGGTGCCCCAGCCCAGCCGGTGGTTCGCCTGCGTCGCCGCGTGGCGCAGATCCTCTTCGGTGTGCAGGTAGATGCTGGTCGTGGTGAGCGACGCGTGGCCGAGGTTGTCGCGCACGAAACGCAGGTCGACATGGCTGTCGGTCATGTGGGTGCCGGCGGTATGGCGCAGCCAGTGGGACGATGCGCTGGCCAGCCGATCCGCCTGCACGTTGAACTCAGGCCCCTGAGACCGCAGCCGGTCAGCCGCCAGCTTGAACACCTCTTTGACGATCAAGTGAATCGCCGCGCGCGAGAGCGGCTTTTCCGGTCTGATCACGGGCAGCAGCAAAGGGCGCGTTTCACCGGCCTGCGGCGACGGCGGCAAGCCACAGATGCGCCGGTAGCGTGCCAGTTCCGCGATCAGTTCGTCGGTGGCAGGGACCAGTCGTGTCTTGTCGCCCTTGCCCTTGACCTCGATCCACCAGCGCTCGACGCCAGTGGCATCGCGTCGGCAGAACACCGCGCCCATCGGCGTACTGGCGATTTCCGCCGCACGCAGGCCGGCGAGGTACAAGACCGAGAACAGCCACCGGCAACGGGCCGCATGCAGCCGGTCGCGTTCGGTCGTGACGGGCATCGTCTCGATCGTGGCTCGAACGGTATCCCAAAGGTCGTGCGTCAGGTACCGCGTCACGCGCGGCGGCGCCTTGGTGCCGCGCCGGCGTGCGAGCGACAACGGATTGCCGGCCAGATACCCCGCTTCGACGAGCCAAGCGAACAGCGCGTTGAGGATCGTCATCGCATGCCGCACGCTCGTGGGCGACAGCGGGCCGGCAAACGGGCGCCAATCGGGCGATGTTCGCGCCAGCTTCTTGCGCGAGGCCATGACCCAGCGCCATGCCGGCTGCGGGTCGGCCAGGAAGCGCTCATACACCAACAGGTCTTCGTGCGTGAGCGAGGACAGCGGCTTGCCGTGCTGCAGGATCGCCCACAACATCAGGCGCTCGGCTTCCTTGCGATAGGTCGCAACCGTGCCTGGAACCGCGGCATAGCGTGCGAGCCACGCAGCAACGGCGGACAGATCATCGTCCGCCGTGATTTGGCGGGTGCCTGCGCGCGCACGGTTGCCGCCGTTGGCCCCCGATAGTACCGGCGGGATGCGCAACTGCTCGATGGCCTGTGCGGGGCCGTTGAACGAAGGAACAAGCTGGGTCATCAATGAAGAGGTGCGGTCAGGTCAGCCGGAATGGACTGCATGTGCATCACCACTCGAAGTCCGGCCAGTCTTCATCGCTGTCGATGAAGGCGGTGGGCGGGATGACATCGGGGCGCATCGTGACATCCGACTTGGCCAGGTATCCATACATCGGATCGAATGTCGCCATCACCTTGGGCAGCATCTTGAGGCGCTGTTTGGGCGGCAGCGCAATGAAGTACCGACAGCGGCTATCGAGCACGCTCTCCAGGTGCACGTAGGTCGCGTTCGAGGCGGACCGTGTGCGGTGGATGACTTCATCGGCCAACACCGGCGTGGCGGCGCGTACTGCCGATTCGACCACGTGCTCCAACTCGAACATGATCGCCTGGTCGAGCTTGTTGGTCGGGACGAAGGCCATGGCCTGGCGCAGCACGCCGACCTGGGTCAGGAGCACCGGCCACAGGACTTCGACGCCGTAAATGCGGCAGCGGTCGTCCTTGGTGTCGCCGCGATGGTCGACGCTGCGCTGCCCCGAGTAGGCTTTGCGTACGTCGTACGCGAGGCCGAGCACAAAACCCTCCTTGTCCTCGATGTAGACGCTTTCCTGCACGACGTAGTGGATGAAACCATGCAGCCGTTCCAGCGCCGCGAAATCGCCCCACAACGCGACGCCGGCATGGTTCGGCGTCAGCCGGTACTCCAGCATGGTCTTGCCTCCTGTTATCGGTCTTCGCGGGTGTGCCACAGCCGCAGCACGTAGATGGTGTCGCCCTGGATCTCGTAGCGCATCTCATACTGGCCGACGAGGATGCGCCGTACTTCGCGTGGCTCGAATTGGAACAGTTGCTCACCCACGCGCGGATTGGTCAACAGGGTCTCTGGCGCCTTGATCAACGCCTGCACTGCGCGCGCTGCCGCTGGCTGGTTCACCGGGGCGAGAAACTCGTACAGGCGTGCGAGGTCTTCCTGCGCCTTTCCAGTCCACTGCAGTTCCATCAGCGCGGCACCGCCAGCGGTTCACCGGTGCCCAGGCTGTCCGCCCAGGCCTGCACCGCTTGGTGACCGATGACGCGGCCGGCGTCCACATCGGCCAGTGCCTCACGGGTGAGGCGATCGCGCTCCTCTTCCTGGGCAATCCAGGCAGACAGCGCCTGCTTCATGATCCAGCCGCGCGAGCGTTCGAGGCGGTCGGCCAGTTGGTCAACCTTTTCGGCCAGCGGCACCGGGACGTGGGCGGTCAATACGCGGGTTTCGGTCTTGGACATGGCGTCCTCCTGAAATCGGGTCAATACAGTCGGGCGAAGTGCCCGGCGCCGTCAGCGGAATTTGATCTTGCCGGAGCCGGCCACCCGGTCGTCCCGGCGCGGCGGGTTGCCCCGCACGACGATGTCTCCGGAGCCCGCGACGCGGGCGCGCACGTCGGAGCGCACGAAGGCCTCGATGTCGCCGGAACCCGCTACTGACAGGTCGGCCGACTCGGCGATCAGCTCGCTGGCATCGACATCGCCGGAGCCCGCGACCTGCACGTGCAGGCGGGTGACCTCGCCGGAGACGGTGATGTCGCCCGAACCCTGAATCTCCAGGTCCAGGGCATCTTGCCGCAGATCGAGCAAGGTGACGTCGCCGCTGCCCTTGATCTTGACCGCGGGGGACTCGGGCAGCGCGAGGCTCACCACCGCGCGAGGCTGGCGAAGCGAAACCGTCTGCCCGGTGGCTTGGCCGTTCACGATGTCGCCCATCACCACCGAGCCGACCGTGCCGTGGAAAGTCATGTGGCCGCTGCCAAAGCTGATCGATACGCCTTCGCGCTCGATGACCAGCTTGTCGCCTTTGTACTCGGTCCGGACCGCCGCCACCGCGTCGGCACTTTCACCGGCTACCACGAGTGCGGGCGTGTCCGCGCGCCGGAACACCACATCGACCGAGCCCCTGATGACGAGCTTGCGGATCGGTTGCAGGGGACGGTCCTCCTTGATGGCGTTCTCAAGGCGATCCCAGGCAGTGTCTTTCATTGGGGAGGGCATGTTGAGGCTCATCGGCTATAGCACAGGCAAATCATTGTGATTAAAAACCAATCATAGTGATTGAACGCCGCGCAATCAACTGTCCGCCAAGTCACTTTGAGCGAGACGCGTTAGGCCGGGCCACTGTGACATGATCACTAGACAGAAGCGCCATTATGTCTAAAGACTGCGGCGGATAATAGGGAATCAATCGGTTTACGTTGTATTATTTTTCTTCCAAGACGCAAACAAAGCCCGCGACCATGACGCTCGACCCCGCTTCCACTGTGGAAGACCAAGCCCTGCAAGCCGATATCGCCGCGCTGCGCGGCCGTTTCACCGATACCCGCGAGCTTTACCGGGAGGTCTGTGCGCTGCTGTTTTTTCGCTACGGCGTCACGCCGACGGCCAACAAGCTCTACAGCCTGGTGCGCAAGGGCAGCATGAGCACGCCGACCGACGTGCTGAACCGCTTCTGGCAGGACTTGCGGGAAAAGACGCGCGTCAAGATCGACCACCCGGAGCTCCCCGACGCCATGAAGCAGGTCGCGGCCGAGGCCGTGCTGACGATCTGGCAGGCCGCCTCGTCGGCCGCGACCGGTGAACTTGCCGCGCTACGGGCCGAAGCGCGCCACCAGGTGCACGCTGCCGAGACGGCACGTGACCAGGCGGCCGCCGAATCGGAAGCTGCCCGGCAGGCGACGGCAGCGACCCAGACGCAGCTCGATGCCGTTCGCGCACAGCTCACGGAGCAGCAGGAGGCGCTGTCCACCGAACGCCAAGCCCATGCCGCGACCGATGCCCGTCTGCAGGAGGCCCGCCGGCAACTGGATGAAGCGACACGGCAGTTGACGGAGCTGCGGACCGAGTTCGGCGCTCAGCTTGAGCGTGAACGGGAACGTGCTGACGCAGCCGACATGCGCGCGGCCAGTCACGAGAAGCGAGCACTGCGCGAGATCGACCAGGAGCGTACCGCTCGCCAGAAGAGCGAGAAGCTGGCGGAAGAACTGCGCGCGCAGCTTGTGGCCACTCGGGCCGAGATACAGCAGGCGGCTGTTCAGCACGCCAACGCGATCGGCGCCTTGCGCGCGGAACTGGGCGGGGCGCAGCAGCAGGCAGACGCCGCCGTGGCTCAGCTGCGCGCGGCGGCCGATCAACTGGCGCAGACTCAGTTGCAGCTGCAGGAAGCGCTGCGACGCGCTGAGCGCGCCGAGACCGAGGCGGCAACGACGCGCCGGTTGGTAGATGTGTTGAAGAAAGCGCCAGTTGGACGCGCTGGCCAGCGGCCAAAACCGGCCTGACGCCTAATTACCAAACGAAATAACAAGCGCCGCCTTCATCACCGAGAGGCTTATGATAGCGGGTCGGCTTATCTTGGTCGGCCCGCAGGTAGCGCGCCAACAATCCGGCCGCCAGCGTCGCGGCCGAGACAGCGAGCAGCGCTATATTGAGATGACGGAAGCCGGATTCCATGAACGATGGGCCTGCACGAATAGCGACCTGGAAGAACCGTTTGCTGCGCTAGATCATGCGACGCAACAATCGGTCTTTCAGCATGAACTCATGCCAGAGCGCTGCGGCCGCATGCAGCCCAACAAAGATGTACACGAGCGTGGCACCTGACTCATGCACCTCCTTGCTGAGGCTCGCCAAGCTCTTGTCCTGCAAAAGGGGGAGCGTCAAAGTCAGCCCGAACGGCTGAATCGGCTTACCACCCCAGGCCAGCGCCAGCACGCCAAGAATGGGCATCCCGACCATCAACAGGTAGAGCACGCCATGCGTGAGGCATGCTGCACGCTGCAGCAGTTGTGGGCCAGGGACCGGTGCCGGCGGCTGGGTTCCCCAGCGGACAAATAAACGCAGCACCATCAACGCGAGCACGGACAGCCCCGCGGTCTGATGAACCGCAAATGCCGCGGTGCGCGCGGTGCTGCCTTTGGGAAAAAAGTCGTGGATCTCGATCGCCACCACGGCAATCGTGACGGCCAGGAATACCAGCCAATGCAGGGATCGCATGGCAAGGGAGTACTTCTGTTCAGAGCGCATAAAACCACCTAGAAATTGGAGTGTGTGAATCATGGCTGCGCAGTACAACATCTATGTACTCGCATGCCCCGTTACGGAGCAGCGACTTCTGATCGATCGCCGCCGCGATACGGAAAACAGTTGTTGCAGATCAAAAAGGAAAACACGTTTAGGTCGGTGCCTCCACAGGGTCCACGTGGGTCATTACGTTGAGCACATCGCGGCGCAGCATGACGCGGCGCCGCGCTTCCAATGCAATGTCGTGGCCTTGTCTCACGTTGGCACGCGCATCGACTTCCAGGTGGACATCGACCAGGATCATGTCGCCCATGCGGCGGGTCTTGACGTCGTGTACGCCGTGCACGCCCGGCGTTTCCAGCATCGTTTGGTGGATCGCCTCAACGGTTTCCTGGTCGACGGCACGGTCCATGAGATCGTGCAGCGCCTCCCACCCGAAGTGCCAACCCATGCGCGTCACCATCAGGCCGACGATCAGGGCAGCCACAGGATCAAGCAGGCGGTAGCCGAACACATTGCCCACAATGCCGAGCGCCACCACCAGCGACGAGGCGGCGTCCGAGCGTGCGTGCCAGGCGTTGGCGACCAGCATGCTGGAGCGCACACGCTCGGCAACGGCCAGCATGTAGCGGAACAGCAGCTCCTTTGCCGCCAGCGCCCCGAGAGCGACCCACAGGCCGATGAGCTTGACTGGCTGAATGGCCTCGGGGTGCTCCAGCTTCACCACTGCATTCCAAAGCATGCCGACGCCGACGGCCAGCAATAGCAAGCCGAGCACTAGCGACGCGGCGTTCTCGAAGCGCTGGTGGCCATAGTGGTGAGTTGCATCCGGTCCTTTCTGGCTGTGGTGGCTGGCAAACAGCACAACGAAGTCCGAGATCAAATCGGACAACGAGTGGATGGCATCGGCCACCAACGCCTGGGAGCCGGCCAGGATGCCCGCCACGACTTGTGCAACGGTCAAGCTCAGGTTGACGCCCACGCTCACCAGCGTGGTGCGCCGTGCGGCTGCCTGGTTGGTCGCACTGTCTTCGGTATCCAGGTCGATCTTGAGATCGAGGTCTTCGGGATGTCGCATGATTCATCTACGTTAGGACACGTGGAGTACGCCGCTGCTTCGGTCGTTGCGAACGCACCCACGTTGATGGTTATCGCTATCTATTCATGGGGCATGTAAGGTGTTGCTCAAGATCAGTCATCGAAATCCCACATGCGATGCAGATCCAGCTGGAGCCGGCTGTCCGCCTCCAGTACGTTCACCCGAGCGAGCCGCTCGGCCAACACTGCGTCGGCAAGGCTGCGGCGTGCCACCAACAGCTCGGTCAAGCCGGACTCGCCGGCGCGAAACGCGCGGGTGGCGCGATCGGCTGCGCATCTCTGTAACGTAGCCGCTTCGATCTGTGCCTGCGCGGCTCCCCCTTTGCCTTGCAAGTCACGATAGAGCACGTCGAATTCCGCACCCAGGCGTCGTTCTGCACCGAGTCTGCGGCGAGCTGCAGCTTCCGCATCGGCCGCGGCCGCTGCTGCGGCAGTACGGCGATGCGCAGAGCCGAGCGGCATCGCCACGCTCACTCCCATGATGCGTTCCGCACCACCACGCTCCACCGATACGAACATGCCGACGGTGGGATCGGGCCGGCGCTCCAGATCTGCACGCTTGGCCATCTGCTGTGCCTGCACCTCTTCCGCCATGGCAAGCCGGTACTCGTGGCTGTCCTGTATGTACTGCGTGCGCAATCGTTCCGGTGGGTCCTGCGGCAACACAGGCAGCGCGGTGTCAGCGGCCATCATGGGCCGGGGCAACCCCGGAAAACGGGCCTGCAGTTCCGCCTGCGCGGCCTGTTCGGCTGCAGCGGCCGTCGCCAGTGCGGCTTGCATGCGAGCCTGGTCAGCTGCTGCCAGTTCACCGTCCAAGCGCGAAGCGTCACCCAACTGGACCCGGCGGGCCGTCAGCGTCGCCAACTCGGCCGCAGCCCGGGCATTCTCCTGAGCGGCCTGGCGTGCTTGCCCTGCCCGCACAGCAGCAAACCACAGCGAGAGGATCTGCCGCGATGCTTCGTGGCGTGCGTCCTTCACCGCAAGTTGCCCAGCCTCGGCCGCCGCATCAGCAAGCTGGCCATCGGCTTGAGCCTTGCCCCACAGCCTCAACGGCCGCTCCACGGCGATCTGCCCTTCGGCATGTCGCTCAGATGGATCTCGGACCTGACGCCCCTGTCCGATCGCTCTCACCACAGTCTCGGCCGTCCCCGCTCGAATGCCTTCGGCACGGGCCAGCGTGGCATCGCGCCGGGCTTCGGCCGTCATCACCTCGGGCGATTGCGCCACCGCTTCACGCACCGAGCTCTCAGCGGGTAGGTAGCCCGGCGTGTTCTGCGCTTGCGCGGCGGTGCCGCAAAGCAGCATCACGCCGGCTCCGGCCAATGCGAAGCGAAACATGTTCAACCTCATTGCAAATCTCCCTGCCCGTCGGCCGTCCGGGCCCGGGGCATACCAAAGCGTTCAAACAGCAAGGGGAGCAGGAGCAGCGTCAGTGCCGTCGAAGAAAGCAACCCGCCCGACACTACGATCGCCAGCGGGCGTTGAATCTCCGACCCTGGCCCGCTGGCCAATAGCAGCGGAATCATTCCCAGTGCGGTAATGCAGGCTGTCATCAGCACCGGCCGCAGGCGGTCTTGCACGCCCACACGCACGGTTTCCGCCATGCTTGAGCCCGACTCCAGCAAGGTGTTGAAGTGCGAGACCAGCACCACACCATTGAGCACCGCGATCCCGAGCAGCGCGATAAAGCCGACGGAGGCCGGCACCGACAGGTACTCGCCCGATATCCGCAGCGCGGCGATGCCGCCTACGAGGGCAAACGGAATGTTCGCGACGACCAGCACCGCCTGCCGCACCGAGCGGAACGTGAGCATCAGCAGCAGAAAGATGGCGCCCAAGGCCAGCGGCACGACCAGTGCTAGACGCGCCGCCGCACGTTGCTGATTCTCGAACTGGCCGCCCCAGACAACACGCAGTCCTTTCGGCAGCGTGCTGATGCTGCCAACCGCACCCTGTGCTTCCTGCACAAAGCCGGCCAGATCCCGGCCTTCAACGTTGGCCTGGATCACAGCAAACCGGGCTCCGTCTTCATGATTGATGCGCACCGGCCCGTCCACGCGTTCGATGCGGGCCAGAGACGAGAGCGGCCAAGTTTTGCCATCTGGCGCCGTCACCAGGAGGCCGGTGAGGTTCTCCGGCGCTTGGCGCAGGCCCGCTCCGCCGCGCAGGATCAGCGGTGTACGCATAATGCCTTCGGGCACTACGCCAATCCGGTCACCTTCGATCAGGGCTCGCAACTGCGTTTGCAGGGCATCTCCGGTAAAGCCAGCGTGGCCGACTGCCGCGCGATCCAGCGAGACCTTCAGGTACTGCACACCACTGTTGCTGGGCGCGATCACCTCGGCGGCGCCACGGATGGAGCGCACCTTGGCAGCAATGGCCTGTGCGGCCGCGTCAATAGCGGCGAGATCGCTGCCGAAGAGCTTGATGGCGATATCCCCGCGCGTACCGGTCAGCATCTCCGACACGCGCATCTCGATCGGCTGCGTGAAGCCATAGATCACGCCGGGAAAGCGCTCCATCACGTGACGAATGGCTGTCGCGATGTCCTCCTTGCTGCCGCGCCACTGGTCCTTGGGCTTGAGCACCAGGAAGGTGTCGGTCTCATTCAGACCCATCGGGTCCAGGCCCAGGTCGTCGGAGCCGGTGCGCGCCACGATGGAGCGGATCTCGGGCACCTCTTTGAGCAGCGTTTGCTGCACGCGTTGGTCCAGGTCCAGCGATGCTGCCAGGGAAACAGACGGCGCCTTTTGCAACAGCACAATCAGATCGCCTTCGTCCATGGTCGGCATGAACGTCTTGCCGACTGACATGTACAGCACCACGGCCACGACCAGCGCCGCCCCCGCCACGCCAAACACGATGCGGCGGCGCGCCGTGGTCCAGGCCTGCAGGCGGGCAAAGCCACCCGCCACCTTGCGCATCAGCCAAGGCGCCTCATCCGCATGCGCGAGCAGCAGCATGGAGGCCAACGCCGGCACGACCGTAAAGGCGATCACCACAGACGAGGCCAGTGCCAGCATGATGGTCAGCGCCACCGGCCCGAACAACTTGCCCTCCAGCCCCTGCAATGACAACAGCGGCAGGAACACGATGGCGATGATGGAAACGCCGGAGAGCATCGGCACCGCAACGGTAGCCACTGCGTGACGGATCACGGCCCCGCGCAGCGCTGGATCGGTCTTGTGGTCTTGGGCACGCGCCATGGCGGTCTCAATGTTCTCCACCACAACGACCGCCGCATCCACCAGCATGCCCAGAGCAATGGCCAGTCCACCCAGGCTCATCAGGTTGGCGGTCAGGCCCACGTAGCGCATCAGCAGGAAGGTCGCCAGCATCGACAGCGGCAGCGTGGCCGCCACCACCAGCGCCGCCCGCACACCGCCCAGGAACAGGTACAGCGTGATGACCACCAACACGCTGGCTTCAATCAGCGCACGCACCACCGTGTTGGCTGCGCGTGTCACCAGCTCGCCACGGTTGTAGAACACGTGTGCCGACATGCCCTTGGGCAGTTGAGGGCCAAGCGTGTCCAACCGTTCCTGTACCGCCTCGACCAGCTTGCGGGCATCGCTGCCGCGCAGGCCCAGCACCAGCCCTTCGACTACCTCACCGTTGCCATCCTTGCTGACGGCGCCGTTGCGGGTCGCCTCACCCAGCTGCACGGTGGCCACATCGCCCACGGTGACGGCAGGGTTGGACGCCGGACTCTGCGCTGGCACCACGACAATCGCTCGCAGATCGTCGAGCCCGCGCACGCCGCCTTCCACGCGGACCACCCAGTGCTCGTCACCGCGATCAAGCCGGCCCGCACCATCGTTGCGATTGTTGGCATCCAGCGCCTGGCGCAGCTGCTCCAGCGTCACCCCCCGTGCACGCAAGCGTGCCGGATCGGGCGTTACCTCATAGCTGCGGACCTCGCCACCCAATGCGTTGACATCGGCCACGCCAGGAACGGTGCGCAACGCCGGCCGGATGACCCAGTCCAGCACTCGGCGCCGCTCCGCCAGCGAGTAGCCGTCGCCCTCCACGGTGAACATGAACATCTCGCCCAGCGGCGTGGTGATCGGCGCTAGGCCACCCACGGCTGTCGACGGCAGGTCGCGGGCAAGACCTGCCAGGCGCTCCGACACTTGCTGGCGTGCCCAGTAGACGTCCACACCCTCTTCAAAATCGACCGTCACGTCGCTGATGCCGTATTTGGACACCGAGCGCACGATCGTCTTATGCGGAAGGCCGAGCAGTTCCTGCTCGATGGGCGTCGAGACACGCTGCTCGACTTCTTCCTGCGTCATGCCCGGCACCTTGAGCACGACCTTGACCTGCGTCGGCGAGATATCGGGAAACGCATCAATCGGCAGGTTCAGGTAAGCCCAGACGCCAGCGGCAGCAAGCACGCCGGCCGCGATCAGCACCAGTACACGCTGGCGCAAAGAAAACTCAATCAGGCGGGACAGCATCATTGTTCTCCCGCCAGCAAGCCCTTGAGTGCACCGACGCCCGCAACCGCTACGCGTGTCCCTGTGGGCAGATTGGCGCGCACGACAGCGACGGCGTCATCCGTACTGGCAACGGCGACCTCCTGGAAGCGGAAGCCTTTGTCGGTGGCGACAAACACGCCCGGAACGCCGGACACGTAGGCCAACGCGGCCGCCGGAACCCGCACCAGCCCCGAGGCGCCCGCGCCGGTAGCGCCGCGCAGCTTGAGCGTGACGTTGACGCTCTCGCCGGCACGCAGATCGCCACAGCGCTCCAGCGACGCCCGCACGCGCACCCCTGCCGTACCGTCACCCGAAGGCGCAACGCCAATGACCGTACCGCTTGCACCACGCGCCACGATCTCGATGCGGTCGCCTATGGTTGGCACAGGCACATCGCGGCCAACCAGCAGGTCCAGCTCCAGCGCAGCCGGGTCAACGATCCGGAAAAGCGGCGCGGCCGCTTCAACTCGCGCCCCCGGAACAGCGTTGACCTCCGACACCACGCCGCCATGATTCGCGATCAGTTGCGCTTCGCCGCCCGCGCCAGCGAATGCGATACCTGCGGAAGCCAGTTCGGCCCGGCGCGCCATGGCCATGGCGTTGGCCTCAGCGGCCCGCGCCTGCGTTGCCTGCCAGCGGCTTCCGGCGATGATGCCGTCATCAAAGAGCGCCTTATCGCGGGCGAGCGATTGCTGCGCCAAACGCGCCTGCGAGTTGGCCTCCGTGAGCGCGCGGCTCGCTTCAAAGAGCTGCGGGCTCAGGAAACTCGCCAGCGGTTGACTCGGGCGGACGGTCTGCCCCAGTGACACCAGCGCGCGAGGCACCACGCCCGCGTACGGAGCCGCCACCACATATTGCGCATCCGGCTTGAACACGACACGTGCGTGGGTGCCGACTTCCAAGCCCCCAGAAGCTGCGACCGAGCTAAAGCGCACACCCAGTGCGCGCGCCTGTTCGGCCGACAGAGACACTGCCTGTGCCGCCGGTTGAGCAGTAGCCCAACGCACAGGAAATGCGGTCAGTGCAATCGATGCGCCAACCACCACAATTCGTTTGAGAAACATGCCTGACTCCAATCCACGAAGGCAACGCTGTCGGCGTCATCCTCCAACTGCGTCGCCTCCCGAAGCGGCACGAACACCGACTGCGGCGTGGCGCTTCGAGGCGACGCGAACAAGAATGTAGGAACAGTGGATGGCCAGCGGATAGCAATGCAGCTACCGCCTTGTGGCGTCGAGCGAACGTGATGGGTCAGAAGCCAATGCTCCTAACGAATTCATGATCGCTACGGTGGGCGTGATGGGGCTGTTGCAGATCAACTCAACGAGTGTTCTGCTGCACCGTGACGCGCGTGCCGTCCGCCTGCTTAGGATCAGCAGGCCGGTGGGGGAGCCTGCGCTGGAGGCGTTCGATTGATGCGATCGCGCCAGCGCGCGCGAATTGGTGCTGGCCGAAAGACTGGGCGTGATATGGCTGAACAGGCAAGCGCTGCCAGCAGAAGAAAGGTGAGTGCCGATAACCCAGGCCCCGCAGCAGCCCAAAGAAATCCGGCGAGATCCGATGGACCGATCGAGGGCTCTACATCAACCTCAAAGGGTTCCCTGCTCGTCAGAGCCAGCTCGCGATCAAGAGCATACCCCTCATGCGCGGAGGCTCGATGATGGGAAGATCCGAGGGATTGAAAATGAGAATCAACCGCGCCAGAAAGCGCGGTGTGCACGTGCAGGCCAGTCTGTTTCGGAATTCCGAAATGGCCGTGCAGAAGTGGGCTCAGCAGCTGCAGCAACACGATAAGAAGCAGCAACACAGCCCGAAGCGAGATGCTTAGGGTTGCACGTGACATGCGCGCATTGTAGCGCATGGCATCGCGTTGAATGTACTGATGGGAGATGCTGCCGTACTAAGGCGTACGCAAACGTACAACGTAAGCGCGAATTTAGCCAAACGTAGCCCCCAGTCGGGAGGCGGCAGATGATTGTGTCCATCACTATTTTGATGGACACAATTCATGACGCCAGAAGACCTGGAGGACTTGTTGCCGTTGAAGGTTCTCCATGTGGGGGCGAACGGCAAACGCACCTTTGACCCACGAGGCAACCGAACCTATCCGTGAAGAGCTCCCCTCTATAGCCCCTCTCCATTTTTTTCGGTTGCCACGTTTCTGCAAGCCCGGTAGATGGGATTCAACGTGTTCCGTTAGCTCTCTCAGAAAGACTGTCTCGTCAACTCCAGCTGCCTCTCAGCGCACCAACCAGCCACCTTTGCTGATTCAGTAGCGTTCCTGCCCTGTAATGGGCGACGCCGATGCGCTTGGCGATCTGATACGGATTCGTGCTGCATGACGCCGCAAAATCCGATCTTGATCGGAAATTCCCTTTTGAATCATCGCCTTAGGATCATTCTGGCGAGAAATACACGAATCCCGGCCAACCCTCAAATGGAAGCGCTGTCGCGCTCGGGCATCGTCACGCGCATGGACAATGTCTGTGAGGGTCTGGAGAAGGCCGTGGCAACTGTTCAGGCCCAAATCACCCGCGCAGAGCATGAAGTGCTGAGCCTTTCTGAATTGGTCGGCAAGCCATTCGATCAGGCGGACGAACTGCAAGAAGCGATCGCAGAGCATGGCAAGGTGCAGCGGGCGTTGCGCAAGTCCAATTCGTTGGCAGCAGTCAGGCCCGAAGAGGCGGCCGCGTTCAAGGCGGCAGTGGATCTGCAGAAGCAGAAGCTGCGCGACATGGGCTTGGGGGATGCCGTGGCTGAGATCGAGCGTGAAGAGCAAAACGATCTTCAGCTTGCGCCTGGCGCCATGGGGGGGCAGGCGACCGCTGATGGCTCCAGCGTGGGCGCACCGAACGGCCCGCGACATGGCGACTTCGTGGGCCAGATCATCAAGGTGGGTGCGGACCATGTGGTCCAGAAAATCAACCGTGAAGGGAAGACCGCCACGCATAGCCTGAGAGACATGGACGGCGCTCTTGATCGGCTCCAGGTCGGTGAGGTTGTAACGATCAAGTACCGGGCCGGTCGAGGGGAGGTAGCTTCACTCGGTACGGGTATCACTCTCGAATAGTGAATGGTAAAATGCAGAAAATTGGGGTACATGGCATTATGGCGAACGAAGCGACGATGAGCGAGATTGATCCCGGGAAGGTTTTCCTGGTTTCTGGTCAACTGCTTGAGCAGAAAGTGGGCGGGCGAGAAGGGATTAGCCCGACGGTCACGCAGCGCGTGGTCGTTGCAGACGATGCTGTGGAGGCGGTGCGACGTTTGGCTGAAGCTGAGCCGATGTTCAAGCCTGTCGGGCACGCGTCACTGGCCGACTATGAAGATGCGGCACACCGGCTGAGAGCGGTCGCGGAAGGGCGCAGTAGCGAATGGAGCATCCTGACGGCCTAAGGCTGTCAGGGCGCAATGCACCGGCAAGAGGACATTTTGTTCTTTTGCTGCAAAAGACAGATTATTATTTGTTGTACATGGCCAACTTACTGAACTACACCTCTGCGCGGTCACCACTGCAGAACGCCGTCTTGGCGCTCATCGTAGTGATGGTGGCCATGCTGCTGGTCGGTGCGGTCCCGACGCAATGGTGGGCCTGGAAGTACCACTATGATCCGCGACTCGGGCCTCCGCTATTGCGCATGGCTGGATTCGCCCTGTACCAGCCGCTGCAGTGGGTAGCTTGGGGTTGGAAATACGGTGACGTTCTTGTATTGCGCCCGTCGGTGCACACGATGTTCGTGATTGGGGGCATCTCCGAAGTCGGCGCGATGATTTTTGGTGGGTACGTGAGCTACCGACTCGCGCGGTACACAAAAGGCATGGAGGGCCTGCACGGCACCGCGCACTTCGCCGAGCACGAGGACGTGGACAAGACCGGATTCATCGACGCCGCAGGACACAAGGCGGAGGGGGTCGTGGTGGGTTCGGTCATGCTGGATCGAAAGGGCAAAGTCATTCACCCGCACCATCCGAAGTTCCACAAGCGCTATGAGCCCATCATGATCCGAGGGACATGGCGTCAGGGCTTCCGCAAGATGCCCAAGCGCGATGGCAACAAGCGGCCGATGTTCAAGCTCAAGAAAACCATCGTCAAGAAGGTCGAGATCCTGCGCGACGGCGGCAACACCCACCTGTTCGGCTTCTGTCCGACCCGCTCGGGTAAGGGGGTCGGCATGGTCATTCCCACGTTGCTGACCTGGCGCCACTCGGTCATGGTCAACGACCCCAAGGGCGAGGCCTACGCGCTGTCTGCCGGCTTCCGCCAGGCGGCTGGCCAGGACATCATCAAGTTCGAGCCGGCCTGCACCGACGGCACTGGGGCTTGCTGGAACCCGCTGGAGGAGATTCGCATCTTCACGCTGTACGACGTGGCAGATGCACAGATGATCATGACGATGGCCTGCGACCCGAAGGGCAAAGGCCTCGATGACTACTTCGACAAGGCAGGCTACGAATTCCTGACGGCAGTGGCGCTGCACGTCCGCTATACGAGCAAGGAAGGCTCGCTTGCTGCTTGCGCGAGTTTCCTCGGTGATCCCAATTGGGATAGCGACAAGCAGATGTACACGGAGATGATGCAAGCCGCCCATGACCCGGAAGGGAAGATGGGCTGGAAAGACACGTTCGGCAAGCCGACCAAGACGCATCCGATGATCGCCAACGCGGCCAAGACGATGCTCAACAAGGAAGACAAGGACCGTTCAGGTGTGCTGTCCACGGCCAAGTCGCTGTTGTCGCTGTACCTGGATCCGATCGTGGCGAACAACACCGGCCGGTCGGACTTCCTGGTGCGTGATCTGATGACGGGAGAAAAGCCCGTCTCGCTGTACTTCGTGGTGAAGCCCAACGACATGGAGCGTTTGACGCCGCTGACTCGCCTCTTCTATGCGATCTTCATCCGTCGCAATGCGGCTGAGATGGAGTTCGCAGAGGGCCGCAGCAAGGCCAACTATACGCACCCGCTCTTGATGATCATCGACGAAGCGGCCTCGCTGCAAAAGCTGCAGATCCTGCAGGAAGCGTTGGGCTACGTCGCGGGCTACGGCATCCGCATGTTCTTCCTGGTGCAGGACATCGTGCAGATCGAGGAGCTGTACGGCGACAAGCAATCCTTCGACTCAGGCGCCGAGACTCGGATCGCCTATGCGCCCAACAAGATCGAGACAGCCGAGAAGCTGGCGCGCATGACGGGCAAGACAACGGTGTCAGAAGAGGGCGCAAATAGAAGCCATGGCATGTTTGGTGTCAAGGGCGGTAACGTGTCCATCAGCAACAACAAGCACGGCCGGGATCTCGTCACCGCCGACGAATTCTTGGGGCTACACGACCAGGACTTGGTCCTTTTCGTGAAGGGTCAGCCTCCGATCTATGGTCGCAAGGCGTTCTACTACGAGAACCCAACGTTGTTGGCTCGCGCTTCGATGCCGCCCCCAAAGGAGTCGACGAGACTGCGCGCTTCCAAGCAAGCGTCTGCAGACGAGTTGGAAGATGCGTTGGAGATTCAGGAAGCCAAGCCGGACACGCCTCGCGATAAGTGGGCAGCGGGCCGGGAAGCCATGCGCGAGCAGCTCGCAACGGCGGCGCAGCCGTCGGCTACGGCGCACGGCGCTGCAGGCCAGGATCAAGTTGCAGCCGAAGCGAAGGGCACCTCCCAGCAGCCCGGCGCCACACCGGCCTCGGGCGACCAGGCGGCTAAACCGCGCCAGCGCAGCCGCTACGCCGACCAGATCAAGACCATCACGCCTGAGGAACGGCGCCAGGTCGAAGCGCTGGTGGCCAGCGTTGGCGTCGTGAACAAGGTCATTTCCGTTTCCGCCTTCTAGGCAAAGATCAGGGCTCAGCCATATACCGTGAATTCCATGTTCATTCCAGAAGCCTGCCGGCGGCGCCAAATGCGCATTATTCGATGTTCATTGCTATTGCTAGTGGCCAGCACCGTCGCGTTGCTGGGCGGTGGAAGCGCGCACGCCCAGGTGGTGGCGGGTGTGGATCCGGAACTGAGCGCGCTCATTGCGCGTTGTGCGCCCACGGTCCATCCGGAAACCATGGCGGCCGTCGTTTCTGCGGAGTCTCGCGGGCACCAGTTTGCAATCGCGGACGCCGGGCCGGTGAAGTTGCCATGGGCACAACGGAAGGCCCTGGTGCGCTCGCTCTATCCCGGGTCGCTTCAAGAGGCCGTCACGACTGCGCAGAACCTCATTGCGAACGGTCACACCGTCTCGCTCGGCGTGGCACAGGTGAACGACCGCAACCTGGCAAAGATGGGCGTATCGATCCAGGACGTGTTCGACCCCTGCGTGAACATCGCCGTGGGCGGAAAGATCTTGACGGACTTCTACGAGAAAGCTCGCGCGAAGTTCGGCAATGGGCCAGCGGCACTGCAAGCCGCGCTCAGCGCTTACAACTCTGGCGACTGGTCGCGTGGTGCGAGGGATGGCTATGTGGCCTTGGTCTACAAGCAAGTGGGCAAGCCTTTGACCATTCGCACCGAGCGAGTCGTGCCGCGCATGACACGCGCAACTGCCGCACGCGGTGATGCAGCTCCGGCACTGACTGCAACCCCGGAGCGAACGAACGAACGGACCTTCACGCTGAAGGCCAGCAATTTCTCAGTCGCAGAGATGCACTGACCGCACGGGCAAAGAAGGAGAGAGAGTGATGGGTATCGGGTTGCAAGTCCTGGATCACGAAAGCGATCAGCAGGCCTCTTTGATTGCCAATGCTAAAGACCTGCTCATTCAGATCGAGGCCACGTCGCTTCCACCTCCTTCGAGCGGGTTCGTCGCACTAGCGGATCTTGCAGACCAACTGCTGTCCATGCGCGCCAAGGGATTCACGCTTGAGCGCTTGGCTTCGGTCCTCTCGCAATGCGACATCCCGGTAAGCGTCAGTGATCTGGATGGCTTTCTGCGGCAAGCCCTGTTGGCTCGGATGTACGCCTGCGAGGCCAAGATCGAGGAGTACGGCCGGCGCGGTCACATCAGGTCTTCCGAGCGCGCGGCCTTCATTGAGCGCGGTCTGCGCCGTGCTCTGGACTCCGGCGAGGGTCTTCTTCTGCACTATCAGCCTCAAGTCGACATGCGGACCGGAGCAGTCGTCGGCGCCGAGGCGTTGCTGCGGTGGCGTCACGAAACGGACCTGGTCAGTCCCACGGAATTCATTCCTATTGCGGAAGAATCCGGGCTGATTGAAGAGATTGGCGCCTGGGTCTTGCGCGAAGCCTGCGCCGAGGCGGGGAGCTGGCAGCGCCTTGGCCTGGGTCAAGGCAAAGGGATCAAGGTAGCGGTCAATCTCTCGGTCAAGCAGTTTTCGGATCGGCTGATCGACGTCATCCATGGCGTGCTCTGCGATACGGGCCTGGGCACTGAGCTGCTCGGCATCGAGATCACCGAGAGCTTCCTAGCGGACGACCGCTCGCAGGGCCTGCTGCAAGCTCTTCACGATACAGGCCTCCATATCTCCATTGATGACTTCGGTACCGGGTACTCGTGCCTATCTCGCGTGAGCAAGCTGCCGCTGGACACGATCAAGATTGACCGCGCATTCGTTTCGGATCTGGCCCGCTCACCAGGGGCTGCTGCTGTGGTCCAGAGCGTCATCAGCCTGGCCGAGAAGCTGGGCATGAGCACGATCGCCGAAGGCGTCGAAACGCAGCGACAAGTGGATCTCCTGAGGTCTTTCGGCTGCAACGTGGCTCAGGGGTATCTGTTCGCCAAGCCTCTACCGCCAACCGAGTTCGTGCAGTTCGCACTTGCAGTGCGTTGAATGCCCACCGATCGAAAAGGATTGCCCATGCGAATCATCACCAGCCTGTTTGCCCCCTGGATGCACTTCCTGACCGTCAACCGTCCGGTCGCCGCCACCGTGTGTCTGTTGCTTCAGATCAGCCTTATTGGCTGGGTGCCCGCAACCATCTGGTCCGCGTACTCCATCAATCAGTACAACAAGGCGGCAAGAAGAACCGCCAAAAGGATCGCCACGGCGATCGCCGAGGCGGCCATGCGCAATTCGCAGTTGAAGGTCGAGGCAGGCCTGTGACCAAAGGTCCAAGGGCATCGGTTGGACGCGGAAAGCTTCACGCGAACTCCGCAGCGCTGGTACCCGAGATCAGGAGGCTGAACGCCAGCTTCCTCAAGCTCGCCAGGAAGCTGCTCGCCAGCGGGCGAAGTGACGCGCTTTCGTCGCTTGGGATCTCACAGTCAATGGCTGATGTCCTGGTGGCGATGCCAGAAGCCGAGATCGCGAATCTGGCCAATACCAATCTGCTGCTCTGTCGCTTCTATTTTGGCTCTCATGTGCTGGCTGAATTGATCGCGAAGCCGCATTGGGAGGAGTGGGTCGTTCCTGAATCCGCGTTGGTGACAGCCGAAGACCGCACTGTGGTGGATGAGTGACCAAGCGTCGAACGGATAAACACAAATTTTGGAGGCCGTATGAATGCCGTAGCTGAACGAGTGGACCACGCAGATGATTGCAGGCCGTCCACGATCCTGCAGTTCGAAGCCAGTGACCGAGATGTAGGGCATCTCGAATCGCCGCACAAAGGTGACAAGGTTGCGCTCGGGGAGTTCGAGGTAGACGTTACCAAGGAGAAGGTCATTGTTGCCGGTGTCGGCCTCCTTTCGATCTACCACTGGGAGACAAGCAACTGGAGGAAGCAGATCAAGCGGCTAACCGTTGAGCGCTCCCAGGCCGACTCGGACGCCAGCGGTCAAGACCGCTATCGTGTTGTCGCAGCATCCATCGAAGAGTCCGAAGAGAAGAGCGAAGTATTCATCAGCGATCTGAGCGAAGCAGACGCGAAGGTGGTGCTCAAGAAAATCGAATTGGGCATCAAGGAGATTCTTGGCGTAAGCGTCCCCGATGATCGGGCGCTGCAGATTCCATGCGACGACGGTTCTGTCGTCACCATCCCCGACCGCCGGGCGCTCAAAGGCAATCCTGTTCATGGCGTTCTCAACGCAGTGTTGAAGATGGTTGCTTGTGCTGTCGTCGCCTGCGCTGTGCTGTCTGCGTGGACCTACCTTGTCTACGACGCTGGCCAACAGAATGGGCGCGTCCGGGCGATCACGGAAAAGGCGCCGGGTCCCATCCTTCCACCTCCTCTTCTTCTCCCGCAAGTTCCTACGCCGAAAGCCGAAGCCGTGGACGACGCAACAGAACCGCCCACGGATATCCAATCGCCCAACGACGCGTTGGTACCAGCGACGCGCACCACCAACAATCGGGACCACCGCTGAAGGTGGGGCATCGATCACGATTGCATAGGAACAGAAGATGGACAACAACAACGACTACTGGGACTGCATCGCTGCGGAAGCGCACCGGGCCGTGACCGAAGGCCGCTCGAAAGAGGAGTGCCCTTATCCAGCAGGAAGCCGTGAAGCGTGGCTATGGGCGGAAGAGTTCGAGGTTGCCCGTCTTGCCCCGTACTTCCAAGCCGGCAGTGAGGCGGCGCAGAACGGAATTTCGCGGACGGCGTGCCCGAGTTTGCCTGAAGACAAACGTGAGAATTGGTTGTTGGGCTGGGACTACGAGTCAGGCGAATTGCAGTTCGCCGCCTTCAAGAACATTGAGATCAGCGGGCGAACCGACATGCTCATCGCCGGATAGCCAAAGCTCACTTGTACCGAATCAAAAATAAAGGAGCCTCATGCGCAAAAACCTTGTGAAGCGCCTAGCGGTGTACGCCGCCACCGGCCTTGCCATCAACTTGCTGCTTCTGTGTCTGCACGCATGGCATTTTTCGGCCTTCGGCGTCGCCTTCAACGTCCTGACATTCACCATCTCTTCTGCGCTGACGGGCTATTTGATCGAAAAGCGATTGTTGCCCGGCAGCATGCTACGCGCATTGGATCGTATTCCACCAATCTCGGCTAGAGCGTTGAGCATGGGGCTCTTGCGATTTGTCGCAGAGTATCCCGCGCTCGTGTTTGGCCTGATCGCCATTCCGCTTTGGGCGGGAAGCGCACCACCCGTAGAGACGCTGAACCCGACTGCGCAGGCGGTCTACAACGCTACATTGCTTCTCGGCCTGTTGTGGATAGTGGCCAACGCCTTTTCACTGGCCTTGTTCGCACAAGCGCCAGTCGGCGGTGCGGTCAGCCTGGTCGAACGCTTCATTCTCCTTTCGTTGGCTCTGTTTGGGGTGCGATCGTTCGGCCCTGAGCTGGCCCATTTGGTCCGCATTGCGAAGGAGAACCCGGACGCGTCCCTGGCGGTAGCCGCAGCTTTCGTCTTGCTACGCGTGGCCTTCGCACTCTCGCCATCGCGCACCTATGCAGTCTCTCGCGGGAGTATGGAAGCTGCGGGGTACGCAGTGGCGCGGCCGCGTCCGAAGCCGAGGAAGCCCGAGGACATTCAGCGAACGGCCATTCATGAAGCTGGTCACGTGCTGCTGTTCGCGATGCGCGGCGAGCTGCCCGAAGCATTCACGGTATCTGTGCATGCGGAGATCAGCGGACATGACCTGTATCGCGGACGGGTGGAATACGCTCAGCCGGCACCGGATGTGCTGACGGAGGGGTATCTACGGTGGTCAATGCTGATGCATCTGGCGGGCGCTGAAGCCGAGTTTATCGCCCTGGGCGAACGGGCCGACGGTGCGCAGACTGATAACGAGAAGTGGCTGGGTGCGGCGACAGCCTACCTGTCTAGCGGCTTCGGGGAGGTCTTCTATGCAGCGCCCGCAGATGACGCGCAAATCGAACACAACCGTGTTGTGTTGAATGCGCTGAAGTCCGAGTGCACACAAGAGGTCCGGACGTTCTTCACTGCGAATCGGCAAGTGCTGGATGAATTGTCGGCCGTCATCGCAAAAGACAAGGTGTTGAACAGGGAGCAACTCGTGCCATACGTGGCGCGTGTGGTGCTTGCTCGCTAGAAGACGCTGAATGAGCAAGACCGGAAAGGCAATGGTGGCCCGAGCGCTTTGCGTGAATTGCAACCTTCTCTATGCACCCGATGAAGATCGCTGCTCTGAATGTCGCGCACCGCTTTTTCCTGTGGAGCGTGAATACGTGGATGTTGAATCAGTCGACAACGATGACATCCCGTGGTGAACCGCTTACCGTTCGCGCAATTTCTTTATGTAAAAAATTTGCGGTCGCATTGCAACGCCCGCCCACTGAGCCAAGGAGTATCGATCGTGTTTAAAGTAGCTGGAAATACCTACGCGCCAGACGATGAACGGTTGAATCAGGCTCTCGCCGGAGTGTACGGATCGGACAAGCGACCGCTGTGCATGTGTCGCGGTTCCGGGATCGAGATGTACGTGGCGAAGCTCGGACATCAGTACCTCATCAAGCGCATGCCCAACACGGGCGCGCAGCACGCCACGTCCTGCGAGTCCTACGAGCCTCCAGCGGAATTGTCAGGGCTTGGCGAGGTGATGGGCGGAGCGATCCAAACCAACCTGGCCGACGGCGTCACCACGCTCAAATTCGATTTCGCGCTTTCCAAGAACGGATCGCGTGCAGCGCCTGCACCCAGCGGCGCCGAGCACGATACCGTCCGCACAGACGGCAAGAAGCTCACGCTTCGCGGTCTGCTGCACTACCTGTACGACGAGGCCGGCTTGACCCGCTGGTCGCCGGCCATGGCCAACAAACGCAACTGGTGGGTCGTGCGCACAGCCATGCTCCAGGCTGCGAGCGACAAGGTTGCGAAGGGTGGCTCTGTTGCAGACCTTCTGTACATTCCGGAGAGCTTTTCGCTGGACAAGAAGGACGAGATCACACGTCGTCGCCTTGCGATCTTCAACCCGCTCGCGCAAGCCAATGGCAGCACGCGCAAGCTGATGATGGTTGTCGGTGAAGTCAAGGAGCTTGGCGATGCGCGCTTCGGCAAGAAGATGGTGCTCAAGCATCTGCCCGACGCACACTTCTTCATGAACGATGACCTTTACACGCGGCTGCTCAAACGCTTCGAGCACGAACTCGCGCTGTGGGGCGGAATGGAAACATCGCACCTTCTGGTGGTCGGTACGTTCGGCGTGAGCGGTGCAGGCGTTGCATCGCTGGAAGAAGCCTCGCTGATGCTCGTGAACGAGAACTGGCTCCCTTATGAAAGTGTCGACGAGAAAATGCTGGTGGACGCGTTGACCGCGCAGAACCGGCGATTCGTTAAGGGGTTGCGCTACAACCTGCCATCGTCCACTCCCCTGGCCTGCGCAGTGCTGTCCGACACAGCCAATCCAGTCGCGATGTATATCACCTCATACGGCGCTACAGACGAGTTTCGCAAAGAGCTACATGAGTTGATCGAGGAAAGCTCGCTCGAAGCGTGGACGTGGGACACAGCGAATGAATTGCCGGCATTCCCGATGGCGGAAGCACGGCAGGCTCGTAGGTGATAGCTGCGAACTCTCTCGGCGGCGGCGCCGAGATCGAAATCACTTAGAAAAAGGATATTGCTTTGCGTATCAAATGGGGCGCCAACGTCGTCAACGGGGCAGAGGTCTGTTGGGAGCCGGGCCGCGTTGCGAATCCCCACATCGGGGTGTTTGCCGATAGCGGCATGGGCAAGACAACCATGCTGCGTCGCATTGTGGCGGCGATGAAAGAGAGCGGCCATCCGCGCGTGCGCTTTCATGTGTTTGACGGTCACGGGGATGTCGACATTCCGGAGGCCTCCTCGGTTACGTTTCATGAATCGTCCGATTTTGGGTTCAATCCGCTGGAGCTGAGCGCAGACCCGGAGTTCGGCGGCGTTCGAAAGCGCATCCAGTCATTGATCATGGCGATCAACCGGACGTCGACCAAGCTGGGGCACAGGCAGGAGCGCGCGCTGTCGCGGCTGCTGGTGGCTCTGTACCGACGCGAGGGCTTCGTGATGGAAGACAATACAACGTGGGCTGCGGACCCCGCGAACGGGAAGCGGTATCCGACACTTCTGGATGCAATCGAATTCGGCAGGGATCGGATCAAGGTCATGGCGACAGGGTCCAGCGAGCGCGCTGTCAGCGCGCTTCAAGACGTATTTCGCGCGACCAAGCAGATGCGGGCCAAGGAAGAGGCATTGTCGCGCCAGGGCGGTGATGACGAGGCGGCGCTGGCAAAACTTGAGCGCGAGCTGCAAGCGGCGCAAGAAAAGGCGATAGCATGTTTCACTGAAGCCGTGAAGACTGCGCGCACAGGCGATGAGTTCGAGGAGGCTCTCGAAGCGGACGGGCAGAAAGAAACGCTTGAGGCTGTGGTCGATCGACTCGAAAACCTGTACCAGATCGGCATCTACCGTAATACGACGCCGCCACTTGACCCGCGCAGCAGGGTGTGGCGTTACATCATCAAGTCGCTGAGTCGGGATGAGAAAAAGCTGTTCACGCTCACCAGGCTGGAAACAATCTTCACGCGGGCCGTACAGCGTGGCATCACCGATGAGATCTTGGACATCATCGTGCTGGACGAAGCGCACTGGTACAGCGATGACGCGGAAGACTACGTGATCAACCGGATGGTGCGGGAGGGCCGCAAGTTTGGCATCAGCATGATCTTTGCCTCTCAAGCGCCATCGGATTTTGCGGACATCCTCATCGGCAATCTCGGTACCAAGCTTCTCTTGGGCCTCGATCACACCAACAACGCCTATGTGGTTAGAAAGCTGGGGTTAAGCGAAGCCTCGCTCAAGTCCATCATTCCTCACCGCAGGGCGCTCGTGCAAATGAAGGGGGTTGGCGAGTTAGCAAGCGGGGCAACCATGGTCAGTCTTTAGCATCAATTGAAAGCGCATGCGCCATGCGCTCAACTATAGCTATACAAAACAGGTCGAATTGAAAGGAGATGCCAATGACTTCACATACTGGACCGGTAACCGTCACCACCCTAGCGATGCTAGCTGGAGCCTGCGTCGGCCTAGCAGTGCATGCGCCGTTCTACATCTCGATTCCCCTTTCGGTGATGGCGGTTGTCGCCGTGAGATTCGCGTGGGACAGGAGCGCTGGTTGGGTCGTTCAGCGACAGATACGCTTTGCGAGGTATAACGACGGCGTAGACGTATATGAGACGTGCGCCGAGTACAGCGTGCCGATGAGGCGATATCAAGCTCTCCAGGCAGTTGAGGCGTGCGCCAAGCGATGGCCAGACTATCAGTTCCGCGTGCATCGCGAGCGTGTGAAGCCGGTGTAGCTGACGAGTGCACGCATGTCAAAAAGGGGATCGGCGATTTTGCGAGCGGCGGCACCATGGTCAGCCTTTAAACGAAGTTTCCACTTTTATTAAAAATCGACTACGTTAGTGATTGACCTCTGCGCAATCAAATTCGCATAGTGCTTTTTATGTAAAAAATAGAATTAACGGCAATTGTAATAAACAGCGCTGAATGGTTGACGGAAGCAATTCCGTTCACCATGCATGCGAATTTACAAGGATAAGTGCAAATGACAGTCCACCTACCGGACGGGTACGACTTTAAACGCCAGCACATCATGCTCGTCTTCATCGAAGACGATCTACGGCACCCGCGCGATGGGACGCTTCGGCATGTCAAGCTCGTTCGGAATCAACACCCATTCGATGTGTACGCGTCGTTAGACGACTGGGTAGATGCCGAAGCCCCAGGCCTATGGAAAGCACGTTATGGAGAATCGCCGGATCCTGAATCGCTATCCGGGTACTGGGCGGAAACGGTAGGCGTGGAAGTGATCCCGTATGACGGCCCGACCCGCCTGACGGCAGAAGAGCAGACCACGATCTACAAGCATGTTGAAGGCGTGCGCAGCGATCTGACGATGGCAATGCTGTACGTCATGATTGAAGGGCTCGGTTGGCGGCCTGGTGCTTGCAACGGCGGCCGGCCGTGGCCAAGCCGGCAGGCAATGTTGGATTTCTGGCATTTCTACGCATCGCCCACCAACGACGATCCGATGGGCTCTCTTACGATTGCACTGACCCTGCTTGCCGCTGGGACAGACGGGGAATGCCAGGTAGGGTGGGAAGAGATCGAAGCTCTGGCGAAAGATATTCACCGCGAGGCGAAGGGCAGCGCGGCTTCCGCTCCTAAGCCGCTCGCAGGTAGCGATGGAAAAGTTGGTGCGGTTCGCAAATAATTCTGGAACTTACAGCGATGATTGGATTAAAGAGGTGGTTTATCAGCAGGCGTGAGCATGACCGCGTGGTCACGCAGTTCCGCGAAGACATTGCAGCGAAGGAACGCCACGTCGCCGAGGTTGCAGCGAAAGCAGTGGCGGCCGAACGCACCTCGCATTTCCTGGTCGAGCAAATGCGATACACGCTTCAAGCCGTAGCGCCTACGTCGACCAACGAAGGGGCAATGTCAGCGCTGGCACACGCATTGCCCTACGTGTTCTCCGGCCGCAGACACTGGGATGATCCACCGATGCAGTTTTGTGCGGACGACATGATGGACAGCGCACGCGGTGTTGCACGCAGTTTCGGATTTGCGCTGCCAGATGACCCAGCGCATGCGGTGCAAAGCCTGCTCGAACTAGCTGCGATGCTGCTAAATCCTAGTGCGTCATGGCCGGTTGAAATGCTGAGATCAAGTCATCCTGTCCGCGCGGAAATGTGAAACGCCGTCCTGGACTCAGTCGGATCCTGTCTCACGGAGACCGCTGCGCCTTCCAGGCCGCAACGTGGCGCTTGCTTCGCAATCAACCGCTGCACGGTGGACGGGATTTTTTGAGGCGTCGCTCGACAAGGTTGACGCAACGGCGGTCGCCCGACTACTCCCTGTGAAACAAGTCCCATTGGCTCTGTGAACTTACGGGTGCTTCTTCTCCGCCTGCATGCTCCCAAGGCCTGTTGGCCCCAGTTAGATGCCCCACGAATACAGATCTTTCGCGCTCTCGGCACTCCCAGATGGCGATTAATTGCGAATAAGCAGCGCTCCCTGCGACGCGGCCGGCTGGCAATTCACCGGCCATCAGGTGCAGCGACTGCCGGAAATACGCCGTGCTCAGGTGGTCTTCGGAGTAGATGCGCTCAGGGAAAGTGGAAGCTGTCCTTGGTGCGACGTGCCCATTCGCCGCGTCGGTAATCCCAGTCACGAGCCAGAATCCGTAGTGAGGCCAGATCTGGGCGAGCCGTTCAACCATGGGCAGTGTTGGCTTCTGCCGGCGCGTAAATACGCTACGCCAGCGCTGAGATGGCGTGTCTGTGATTTCCGCCAGCTTTTCCCAGAATCCTCGCCCTGCACAAAGTGGAGGCGACCAACGTCTCCAAAGCGATGCGTTACGGAGGCCTTCGACATCTGTCGACGCATCTTCGGCGGGACTCATTTGCTCCTGCAGAAGCAGGATCACGCGATCCTCAATGGTATTGGTTGCCATAAGAAAATCTGCTTGAAGTTTAGCGTGCGCGCTCGATTTCGCTGTGCGTTGCTTGGCCAGCTCGATATGAGACGGTAACCCCAGAACCTGTCTCAGGTGTAGTCCGGAACCCTGCTCGCCAGATCCCCAGCACGCTGGATCCGATATATCCCACCTGCTGCACCAGAAGCCCCCAATGGGAAGCCCGTAGCGCGAAGCCAATTGCAAAGATGTTGGCCAGCAGGAGACCAACCCAACCCCATCGAGAGATTCGCCGGTTGGCGGCCAGCAGATAGGCGCCGGCCAAGCCTGCGCCAGCCGAGGCCCACTCCAGCACGTCGGTTATCAGGGTTGCGTCAGTCATGAGCGGCGTCCATCCGGTGGTTTCACTCAAAGGCCTTGGCCCTTGTCTTGTTGGGGAAGACTGACGGCCACCTGGCCAGCGCGGTAGCGCACCTCGATGACTCGGTCGTTGAGGTCCGCAGGCGCTGCCTGGCGGTGAATCACGTAGTGGCTGCGGCCGAGGTGCTGAGCGAACATGGGCTGCGCCTCGTCGATGGACGAGGCCACTGGCCCAACGTACAGGCGGCGTTCATCGGCTGGATCCGCGATCTCGAAGGTTGCTCGTGGGTCAATGCCGAGCACCAGGGCACGCAAGCGCTCCTCGCCGGCCGCCGGCATCGCCGGCTCCGTTGGCTGGATGTCGGCCATGGGATCGGCCACAACGCGCTCCGGATCGCCTGCAGGCGCATCGCCCTGCCCTGTCGCCTCTGAGGCCTTCTGCGCGGCTTCTGGGGCCGTTGCCGGGGCAGATCGCGCCTTGGCATCTGCGGGCGCCTGAGTGCTTGACTGGAGCGTCTGCTGTGCGGACTCCTTCGCAATCTGGCCAGCGGCCTGTTTCTTGGCCTCTCGGTGCGCCTGCACGACGGGCAGCAGCTCGGGGTTGAGGACCTTGAGCCCCATGTCATCGGCCAGTCTCGCCATGCGTGCCACGAAAATCGGCTCCTCGCCCGTCAACGTAATCTGGCGGCCGAACTTTTCCCGCGAGTGGATGAGCGCGAGCTTGATCTCCTCGTCGGTGACGTGCATGCGATCGAACGTGACGCGGTTGCCGCGATCGGTGAAGAGATGCTGGCCATCGTTGCGGCTGTACTCGACGTTGCCGTTTCCGGTCACGCGCCACTGGATGCCGGCGTAAGCCAGGATCAGCGCGTCCACCTCGTGGGGGCGCATCGCGTGGACGCTGCTGGAGCGGATCGCCCGTTCTTTGCGCTCCTCGGCCAGCAATCGCGCCATCAGTCGCTTGTGCTGCTGCTCCTGGTAGTCAGCGGCCGAGACTTCCAGATCTTCCAGCTCGTCGTCCTTGTCGCCCTCCTTCGGAAGCTTGGCGTCACGCTGGGCCTGGTAGACGATGCCGCGCAGCGCAGAGAGCGCGGCCTTGTCTCCACGGTTGGCCTGCTCATAAAGCCATTCGCGCCACTGCAGGGGTGGCACGCGGGCGATGCGCAGCGCCTCCCGGCGCTCCTGGTACTGCGCTTCGGCGATGAGCTTGCGCCGTGTCACCTCGGCATCGATCTCGATAATCGAGACCAGACGCACCTCGCGGCTCAGGACCTTCGGAATGGCCGCCTTGGCGGCTTTCGCTTCGGCCTGCAAGGCCTTGACCTGGCGGGATCGCTCGCGCTGCAAGTCCTTCAGGCGGGCGAAGTAATCGGTGTCGCCGTGCGCGACGAAATTGCGGTACTGCGTGTAGCGCTTGCGCAGATCGGCGCGCGCTGCTGCGCGCTCGGCTTTGCGCTGGGCGCGCACGGCCGGGTCTCGCGGCTTGCGGCCGGAGGCCGGCAACGCGGACTCGACTACTCGCCCTTCGCTGCCTCCTCCTCCGCCGCTTGCGCGGCCAGTAGCGGCGCGTCGCACGCCCGGATCTTGCCCGGCTTGGTCGTCTCCCAGACCATCTTGTAAAGCACCCGGCAGTAGCACCGGAGAGACTTGTCCTCCAGTTGCCAGAGCGCTAGGGGGCACTGCATGCAGGCCACTGCCACCTTCGGGAAGAGTTCCGGCGGTGCCTGTCTCAATACCAAGGACGTGGTCGGGAGGGGGGATTCCGCGATCTGGGGCGATTCGGATGACATGGTCTACTCCTTTATCGATTTGCGTCGGGGTGAGGTGAGTGAGGTCCGGCACAATCACCGGATTCGTGAATGGAGCCTTGAACGGGCCCCAGCGTTTTTCCAGTTCTGGACGCTTGAGCAAACGCAGGCCTTTGCTGACCGGTGTCTCCAGGATCTCGCCGGTCTCCTGAGAGACGGCGCGCAGGCGCAAGCCACCTCCTCCGGTGTCCTTGAGCGTCACGTCGTATTGCTCCAACCAGACGTGCAGGGCCTGCCAACTCGTGAGGTCCGGAAGGTCTTGCTTTAGGGCCTTGGCCACGGAAGTCTTGAGCCAGGAATCCAGGCTCTCGGGGTCGTGCCACGCCGGCAGCGTCTCGTCGCGCTCGATCTCCGGATGCACATGCTGGCCCTGCTCTTTTGCGCCGGCATGCTTGGTGTTCAGCACGATGTGCTTCTTGCCGTGCCCATCCACTTCCACGATGTAGATCCCGTTGTCATGGGTCCACCCGTGCTTGATCTCGCTTTCGCGGGCCGCGAAGTGCAGCGTGCGCTTGGCCCACTCGATGTGGCGACTCTTGTACGTCGTGGGATGCACGCGGTTCATCGCCACGTGGCAATGCATGTTGTCGGTGTTCGCATGGATGGCGATGACGTACTGGTGCTCCTCGAAGCCCAGCGACTTAATCGCGTGCTCGGCCGCGTCGAAGATCGCCTCCGGCGCCGGCTTCTCATGCTCTGGCCAGCTCAGGATGAAGTGGTAGACGGGGTCTTCGCAACGCGTGTTTTTGCGCGCCACTGCGTTCATCTCGACGCTGGCCGTCTCGATGCTGCTCACGCCATTCGTCCGGATCGCGATGCACTTTTCGCCCGCTACCTTCGTGTCCACCGGAGCGGTTGCATAGCTCAGGATCTCGCCGAACTCGTTGGGATGTGCCTCACGCCCGCCCGCCGCTTGCAGCGAGGCCTCGGCCTCGCCGCCCTGCTGCAGTCCTGGCTCCTGCGCCTGCTTCGCCTTTTCCTGGTCGCCTTCCAGGTACTCGATCAGATCGTTGAAGCGCTTGGACGCATTCGGCTTATGCTGCCGCTGCTGCGGAATGATGGGGACCATGAGCCTGCTCTTGTATTACCGATCGGCGGTCCGCAAAGACACTTCACGAAGTACCGAACTGATCGCGCCCGCGTAAGTGCTGATACCGTTCCCGCGCAAGAACACCACACATTGCTCATAGGTGTAGCCTTGACCTCGAAGATCCACGAGTTGCGGGATGAAAGGTTCAAGGAGTTCGCGCACCGTGGGGCGTCGTACCGGAGGCTTGACGCTTTGTTTGAACTCTTCGAGGGACACACGCGGAGCTGTCTCGGTGTCGCGCCTGAGCGCTTCGATGTCAGCTTGGTAGACAAGCTGGTGGCGGCGCAAGGCATATGGCATTGCCTCGAAAAGTGCAGCCACTTGGTAGGCCATGTTCCGTACATTTGAAGCCATCGCCTCAAGCGCTTCGCGTTCGGGTGATGCCTGGTCCTGATAGGATCGGACACCCGCGATCACGTCGGCCACCTCGTCAAGCACCCGGCTCAATACGGTCGAACCAATATTCTCAAGATCGGCGCAAGCCACAGTACAGACTTCATCGATCAGCGCAGCACCCGTGGCTTGTGCGCCTACTTGATCGCCAAGCTTGCTTGCAAAAGAGAAACCGAAGATCGCGCGTAGGGCGTCGAAATCCCCTTCAGCAGCCAACATGTCCCGCGCGAAGAGCTTACAAGCAGTGATGAAGCGACCCACCAACTGGCGCTGTACCGGGTTGAAGACGCCGCGCACCGTATCCAAGAGTGCCAAGGTGGCGTCCAACTCTTCGAATATCGTGTCGCACAATGCTGTCGATTTCTTCCTGATGTCCTCTACCGACGGAAGAAAGGTCCTCTTCGTGGAATCGTGCTGTAGTGGTTGGTCATTGAGTTCGCTATTCATGATTCCCTTTCAATGTGGATCCGAATCATTCATCGGGCGTGTTGAGTTGCTGGAGCATGTCTAGGAATCGCTCAGCGGCTACTGACGGCGGCCAGGGCTCCCACTGCTTGCAGCCGTAGGCCTTGACCAAGGGATCGGTGTTCACCGGCTGCAGGCCGATGTTGAGTAGGTCGAGCACTTCCTCGCGGGACCAGCCGGCGACGTGGACCGCCTCCGATGCGGCGGCTAGGTGGTCGGCACGCTTGTGCAGCTTGTGGTCTTCGGCGCTCCAGTCGGGAACGCCGTAGCGCGTGAATACGGCGGCCTGCAGCTTGGCGACAATCTCGGCGTATCCAGGGCCCAGAAAGGGCTTGAGCGGGCTGATGGGGTCAAAGCCGCCGATCAGGGCCTCGTCAGCGTCGTGCAGCAGCTCGCGCAACAATTCGACGCGGGACGGGGGGCGCTTGGCGTGCCCCGTATAAAGCGCAAGGACCGTGAGCGAGTGCTGGGCAACGGACAGCGGCAATGGCCACGTCGAGTGCCCGCCCCAGCGATAGGTGCGAGACAGGCCAATGGCCAGATCCTCGTCGGTCCAGCCGTCTGGGCTCGGATTGAGTAGATCCAGGTGCAGCCTGGAGCACTGACGAACAAACGCGCGGGGAATCAGGTGTTGCGACTGCGTTTGCACAGCAGTGCAACATTTAATTATTTCAGCTTCCGAGTTTTGCTGCAAAAGATCCACTGTGCCCTCGTCTTTTACTTGGAGATGCGCAGCATGGCTGCGCGGGCGTCCAGGATCAAAGGCAGCAGGTCGGCCTCGGGCGGCGCAATGCCGCGCTCCACCATTGCGGCGTGCAAGGCGCGCACGGATCGGGTGATGTCGCTGAGCGCCAAGACGATCTCCGTCTCAAAATCGACGTCGGCTTTACGGCCGAGTGCCGCGCGGCGGATGAACTCCGCCACGTCCATCTGCCGAATGCTTGCGCTGTGCCGCACCTTCTGCGCCTCGTCTTCGGTCCAACGGATCAGGGTCGGAACGGTGCGCTTCTCGGCGTCAGGCTTCTTCTGAAAATGGGATTTCGCCATATGTTCATTATCTCATGCGTCCTTGCGTGCAACAATACACCGCCAGTCGCAAGCCGCTACACAGGATTCCGGATTTAGCTGCGAGCAACCCCACGTCGCACGAGTCGATTGAAGACGGACCGGAACACCACTGCCAGCAGGAAACACACCGCAAAGTACATCCACCCATCTGCTGTGCGAAGCATCTGAAAAAGCATGGCTTCTCCTTGTGCAAGCCACCAGTAGACGGGCATCACTGCGGAGAAGCATAGCCACGAAACCATCAACTTCATCGCCTCGCCAAAGTCTTCAAAATCGAACATTCTCGCTCCTTCAAAACCCGACTCCCGTCGGAAACTCAGAGCCCCAAGCCGTTTTCTGGCGCGCGGGCACGGGTGACTTCACCGCTTTCGTTGATTGTCACGCTCTCACCGACAACAACGCTGTCCTTCAGCTTTTGACGATCCCAAGCAACGTGCTTCCCCTGCCCGACATGCTGAATGACTTCGGTGTCAGAGATAGCCGTGACGCGGCCAAGTCGCTCGCCCCTCCCCGGCTCGGCGCTCCACTGCTCGGCCAACGTCTGGGTTGGCGCATGAGAAAGCTGCCCTTCAGCGGCACGCGCGATCGCGATTGCATCACGAAGGTTCGCCTTCAACATCCCCATACCACCAACGTATCCGATGATCGCCTCGTTCGCCCGCGCCTCGATTTCCTGCGCATTGGTCAAGCCGAGCCTGACAAGCGTTTCAATATCGTCTCGATCATTGTCTGCAAGACGAGCGATCTTGCTGACCGCCAGATCGACTGGAGACAGCACATTCACCTTGATATGCGAAAGCCCAAGGTCCACCGGCCAAGAGTCGGCCTGATAGTCCTCGTGCATCAGCGCGAACGTTGGGTTGTAGTTGGTATCGAGGTAGACAATCTCATTTGTCCCGTCCTCTAGGGAGACTTCAACCGCAAGGTCGTTCGGGATCAACACGCGACCGGCAAACTCCGCGTCAACGTCCGTCGTGACGCGCGCTGCTGTGTAGAGATGAACCGCCATCCCGCCGGCCAGGTAAATCTGGAGCGGATCCTTGAGTGCCAATCGGTTCTCAAGCTTTTCAAGCAGTTCCCGGAGGCCGGCCGCTAACGCCGTCCGAACCTGGAAGGGAAAATCGTTTTCCATATTTGGTTACCCTTGTTGGAGCCGCACGGCCAGCATGTCCCGCAGCCGAGGCAAACTAAACACCCATCCTTTCCGAACCACCTCTTCGGCTGTGAGTTGCTCGTTGGGGTGGCTGCCGAAATACAAGTTGCATGCGTCCATCAAGTGCGCCGATTCTTGCGGAAATTTGCTCCGCAAGAGCATCGCGGCAACCCGATAGACGTTCGCCTCCTGCTGAGTTTCTGCAGTGGCAGACGTGGAGCGCGCCGTCTCCGCACACCGAGCTAAAAGCCGCCCCTCTGCTTCACGCGAGTTCATCAATTTCCCCTTGCTCTCCACCACCTCGACTGCGAGTCCAACGCGCCGGGGCGCGTCAGGTCGGCCTTTGACATTCCAGAGATTCCTTGTCGCTTTGAGCTTGCCCGCCAGGCTGCGCATGTTGGCCCAGACTTGCTCACGCGGCATGTCCCATTGGACATGAACCTGCTCGACCATGTTCGCCAGCATCGACACAGGCCCCTCCTCTAGGAGCGCACAGACGTGAGGCTCCAACTCGACAGGAACATCGCCCGTGCGCAGCGTGTCGCCCAGCAGAGACGGCGAGATCGAGCGTGTGTAGCCTACGCTCGCCGTACGTGCCGCTTCGTCCAGCGGCGTTGCGCCCGCGTTCTCCAAGTGCAGTGTCGGGTGGAGCTGGGTGATCGTCAGGCCCAGACCCAATGCGTGCAGCATCGCCGCTGTGCGATTGAAGCCCAGATCCTTGATCGTGCCCCGCTCAATTTGCACGATCGTAGCCCGCGAGAGCCCTGAAAGGCTCGCGAGGTCTTTTTGGGATAAGCCCATCTCCCGGCGCCGGGTGCGCACGGCGTGGCTGAGTTCGTCTGCAGCGTACATGCAATAAAGAATGGACTCGCCACACGGATGTGTCAAATATTTTCGACATAGCTTGCGCGCCGACCCCGCTGCCCGCCTTGCGTGAGCCTGGCGCCCATATCCTCGGTACCCGCACCGCTGGCGATTAATTGCATATTGGCGGCCTGTTCAGGCCAAGCCGCGCCGCGCCGGATCTAAGGAGATGGCGTGGTCATCGGCCGCCATTTCTCAAATGCGGCTCACGCGGGCCGCCCCCTTGCGGCGACGGCTGGGCACTTCCACCCAAGCACGCCAACCCCATCCAACCAGCAACGAACTCAACAGGCTTTTCAACAGCCGGGTCTCGGGGCGGAGCCCTGAGTGTCTGCGACGGGCGCGAAGCGACCTAGCGGACCAGGATCAGGTAGCTATCGTGAGATAGCTACCTGGCATCCTGCCCTTCACCGTTGTGTGTCCGTGCTGCGAATCTGGGGCAGATTTGCGGTAGATCTGTGGTGGCCTCTGAATGGTTTCCGACCATCTGTGGAGCAGAGTGGCCACGAATCGCTCAAGGAATCCTCATAGAGCTGCTACGGCCTTGAGTCAGCTTGGCAGCGGGGTCGTTGAGGAAGTGCATCGAATCATGTACATTCACGCCATACATTGAGATCAAAGTGACTGGACTTTGGCGGCGGAAGTGGGGTGGATTGGCGGTTGTTTTGCGTGAGAAGTTGCAAGCTTCTGTGCCGCAATCGCCCTGCTTGTGTGCCCTGCCCAAGGCCGTCGTGTCGACATCAGCGAAGTGGATGGGCTCGGCTTATGAGTGAAACGATGGCTCGTCGCAGCGGCCCGCTGCACCGTATTTCGTCGTCTGATTTCGCCGTTGCGGAGGAAGTCCTCAAGACGGCGGCCCTCCTTATCGTTCCGGAGGATCAGAAGCAACGGCAGGCCTTCGAGAAGCTGCTGCCGCACCTCTACGTGCTGCGCAACAAGGGGTGCTCTTGGACGCAGCTCACCAAGCTGCTGGGCGAATGCGGCTTTAACCTGCAGCCTTCCACGGTGCGCGCCTACTTCAGTGAGATGCTGGCCGCGCGCATGGATGTCTGCCAGGGTCGAATGAACGAGCAAATCGCACTCTTGGCGGCGGTCCGCAGTGAAACGGCCGGCGTCGATGTCTCTGCGATCTCCGGGCGTGTGAATGCGTTTATGGAGCGGCTCCAGCAATCTGCCGCCCCCAAGCTCGACGCGATGTTCGGGCTGCCCAGCACGCCCGCCAATGGCCGCGTCATTGAAGCCGAGCCAGCCACTTCGGCCGGCCCGGCCCGGGTCGCCAGTTCGCCCCAAACCAATCGCCCCAGCCGGCCCCGGCCTGCCGCGCAGAAAGCGCCTCAGAGCCCCGTGACCGACGATGGCCAGTCAGATGCCCCGACCGGCGAATTCGGTCTCCTGGGGCTTCCTGGGCAGTCCCAGCCCCCGTCAAATGGGCCAACAGGGTTCTTTACGCTCGACACGGATCCATCGTCCCCCGCGCCGGCTGCTGAACCTCCAGAACGCAAGAACCCTCGCGGCCAAGCACGCGCACCGATCTCGGGGGGAGCTGCTCCAGTAGCACCCGCTCCTGCGCCGGCAGATGCTGGCGAGGCGCGCACAGCAAGTACGCCACCTCCTGGGGCGATCAGCAAGCGGATCAGCCCCCTGCAGGATGGCGTTCCGGCCCTGAAGCCGCGTGACAACGTGCCCGCCCACGTCTACCAACCTGGTGAGCTGGAGCATCCTGCAATCCCCGGCCTCGTGCTGAACCTGGAGCAACGCCTCTATGGCGCTGGCCTTGAGTATTGCGACGAGGAAGGGGATGAAGCGGGCGTGCTCAAGGTCGAGACGGCGGACGAGAAGCGTTTCCGGGTGACTTGGCGCCAACCCGTTCCCATCACGCAGACGCGGACGGGCTCCTCGTTCACCAAGATGGACCCAGCGCTGTTCCCGACCAAGTCCTAAGCTGCGGATCGCTTCTTGGACCGCCGCGCCCACTTTGCCCCGGGATACGCACGCGTGCGTATATAATCGCTTCGGTGACGCATCAGCTCGGCGTCCCGTTTGATGGATCCACCCTGGCTCCGGCCAGCTAGTTCAAGCACTGGAACGATGAAGAAAACCCTGACCAACCGAGAAAAGCTCGTCGATCTTCGCCACCGCCTGGGCATGACCCAAACCGAAGTCGCGACTTTTCTTGAGACCAGAACTGAGCGCCCATGCAAGCTGCGAACGGTGCAGGCCTGGGAATCCGATCCTGCGCTCGGCAGTGCCCGTCCTGCGCCCGATTGGGCTGTGAAACTTCTCACTGAAGAAGCTGCGCAAAAGGGTTGTTAATACGCACATGTGCGTTACAATGACACCACGACCATATTCGCCCACATTGCCAGCATGACGAACAAGAGAAAATTCTCGTTGGATGAATTTATGAAATCCACGGAGCCCGCCGGACGGGAGTCCAGGCTTCTCGAATTCTGGGATGAGATTAAGCTTGCAAGAAGGAAGAAATACTCTCTGTCCCAGATCTGCCAGTGGCTTGAGAAGAACGATCATTTTGTGACCGTTCAAGGACTCTCGAAATTCATCAAGACTCAAGAGGAGAAAGAGTCTGGCAACGCTGGAAGCGGAGAAGATTCCGCGCCCAAGAAGGTCTCTGGTTCCCCGAAACCATCTGCTGCTCCGAAGCCCAGCGCACATACAACGCGACGCGCGAGAAGTAGCGCAAAGGGCTTGTAATGGAGAAGCCGCGTAACCCGTCACGGAAGAGAACGATGAGGCCACAAGCCCCGCTGGCCAACAGAAGGATGTGCGATGAATCTCGGTAGTATTAGTGACGCTGCCTGTTACTTCCGCTCGTACATGGATCAGAGCCTGAGGCGAGTACGGTTTTCGTGATCAGCTTGGTCAAGCAGAGGGATCGCAATGAAAGAAATTGACGATGACGCGCTGGAGGAATGTTTCTTCCGCATAGCGGTGGGGGAAACTCTTTCAGTAGTCGCCAATAAATTTGGTTTGACAACCTCAGGAGTCGCCAGAAGAGTTTCCAAAATGCTGCGGATTCTGAATCACCCTGATAATTGCTTGGAGGACGAACCACAACCGTATTTGCGCTATCCAGATTACGGCATGGGAATTCCTGAATGGATCCGAGAAAAAAGGGACATCTATTTGGCCCGCCTGAAAAGACGGCGCGCGTCAAGGAGTCTGGGAGTCGACACACCCATCCCCACTGATTGGGTGGTTCCGTTAGGCCAGGCGAGCTACGTCGAGCCAAGGTGGACCCCGGAGCTGGACGCATTGCTTGGAACCGTTTCTGATCCGACTCTTGCCAAGCAGCTCAATTGCAGCAGTGCGACAGTCAGGAATCGAAGGCTGACGCTGAAGATCAATCCTTTCGATGCTCCCAAATGGAGTCCTCCGGCGCCTCGGGATCACAAAAGTAGAGCTTGACTATACGCACATGTGCGTATAGAATAGATTCATGCTGATTGCAGTGGGCAGTCGGCGAATCTGGAGAATCACCATGAAATTCATCAGCATCCTCCTCCTCGCGCTCTCCCTGTCCCTGGCTGCATGCGGCGGCGTTTCGTCGACGCTGAGCGGTGATTACCAAGCCAACGATGGCAAGAGCACCCTGGTGTTCTCCGCCGACGGCAAGGTCAAGACCAAGACTCTGATGGGCAAGGAAGTCGAAGCCACCTACACCATTGCGGACAACAAGGTGAGCTTCCAATTCCCGAACGGCTTCCCGATGTCCTACACCATCAACAGTGACGGCTCGCTGAGCGCGCCGTTGTCGAGTGGTTACAAGAAGGGCTGAGGCCAGAAGCCTCGCTGGCCAACAGAAGGATTTGCGATGAATCTCGGTAGCCTTAACGTCGCTGCGCGCCCCCTCGTCACTGGGTCCTGCTCCCAATGCGGGAACCCTGTTTATCCAGACGAGGGGTATCACGCCGTATCTGGCCGTCACTGGGACTGCGAGCTGCAGGTGGCTGCGACTCTGCCGATCAAGGATGGCATCCACAATCCATCGGTATCCGCTTTTCGCGGTTGACTTGATGCGCTTCGATGCAGCCACGCCGGTATTGACAAGGGGATGACGATGGCAACCAAGAATATCCACTACGTGAACAACACCGGTTCGGACATCCGCCCGTTTTTCTCGGTGTTTCAGGACGCTTACAAGACTGGCGTTCTGCACGAGGACTTTGCCGACTTGTTCACCATCGAAATCTTGAAGGCCTACAACCCGGACGGCACCGATCGCATGATCATCTGCGCCGCTTAACCCACCACTGACAACTGAGGGGATGACATGAACGCACGCGAACGCCTCGCTGCTGCAGCGGAATGGCTCGGCTGGAATGACGAAGATCTGAGCGCAGGTCTGCGGAATGCATTCGATGGTCTGCGTCTGTACGACTATGCGCAAGGCCGTGACGATCTGCCGGAGATGGCAGACGAATGGCCGGCCAAAGAGCGCATCAACGCGCTCGGCTATGACCCGCTTGGTGGCGAGTACCACGATGCCGAATCGAGTGGTGCGACATCGGCCGCTGATGCGCTCAAAGCAGCACGAGCCCTGTTGGATTCGGTCGCATTTGTCCGCACCGACGGCGATACCGGCCCGGTGATCGCTGTCATCGATGCCGTTGTCGAATGCGCTTAATACCGATGAGCACAACTGCTGCAGTTCTCGCCCAGCTTCGCGCGGCGACAGCCTAACCCACCTTTGCGCGATGACAGCCTGTGGCCTGACCACCCTGCCTAAGCCCTGCGCTTCGTGTCCTTGGCGACGTGATGCAGTGGCCGGTGACATTCCGAATTTCGACCTGGAACTGGCCGAGAGCTTGGCGTCGACGTGCCCTGACCAGCGAGGTATGGGGCCGGACTTCGGTGCAAGCCTGTTTGCTTGCCATCAATCCAAGGTCGGAGCGGAATTTGCTTGCGCCGGCTGGCTGGCCAAGGTCGGCGACTGTCATCCGAGCGTTCGCTTGGCCGTCATGTCTGGCCACCTTGATTCCGCCGCTCTCTCGCCTGGTGCCGATTGGCCTGCACTCCATACCAACTATCCAGAGGTTCTGGAAAAGCTGCGTGCGACGGGGCTGGCAAACAACGGTGAATCCAACTGCAAGACCGAAAACTGAACTGGGAAGAATGCTCATGAGTTTCGATATCTTCGCCGCGATCGCGCGATCAGGCCCCAGCACCATCGCTGTTCAGAACGTCCGGCTGCTCGATGTGCAGCCAACGGAAGACGGGCTTGAATGCCTGACCATTGAGTACGGCGGTACCACGCGCGAGCTCCTCGGCGGCGGTCGCTTCCGCGAAGAATGGAGCCGACGTGAAGTGGGCAAGTTCGGTTGTGTCGTGCCGGCATCGCCGTTGACCCCCGACACGCCAGTCGGCGCCTGTTACTTCCGCTCGTACATGGATCAGAGCCTAAGGCGAGTACCCGAACTCGATATGGCCGATAAATGGGCTCTGTCTGGAATGAGCGCGACCGCTTGCACGGTTGGGTGGGTGTGCGAGGCTCGCCCGCAAGGATTTCTCGCGCCGGCCGGGCTCATTCCTGGCGAGTGTGGGCAGTTCATCCTGGACGAGACGGTGCAAGTCACCCTCCGGGTTCCTCCCGAGTTTGTACGGGAATGCCATCGTGTGCAGATGTCGCCCGAAGAAGTCCTGCGTAGCTTCGTGGGAGATCTTGCTGGCGTCCAGAACATGGTGGCAAATCCCCGAGCAGACGGCTATGGCAGCAACGGTAGCGACGAGCGCGACTACGCAGAGGCCTGGCTCGACCGTGCACATGGGATGAAGAGAATCGACTTGGACGCTGTGGAAGCGCGGCAGGAAGAGGAGGAGCAAGAGCGATACCAGTGCGAGGAGTTCGGGGAGCTGCTGCGCGACTTCATTGGCAACGGAGGCAAGCCCGATGACCTGTTTGCGGCTGTCCAAGCCCTGGTCGACAAGCAGGCTCAAGGAAACCAGTAGTTCGCTGAAGAATAAGTGGCGTGCTAGTGCCCGTCCCGGCCGGTTGCCGGTGAATCAATCACGAGAACAAGATGGACGACAACAACAGCGGCGGCCTGGGCGACGCCATCGGCACCTTGGCGCTGGGCGCTGGCCTTGCAGCCTGGATCTTGCTGCCGTTCTACATCCTATGGCGTTTCGGCCTTCACTATGTCCTAGCGATTTGTGCGCCGATCTCAACGCTCATTGCGATCTACCAGAGTGACTTGCTCACCTTGTGTACTGGTGAGTACGGCCCCACAGACCAGATGCTGCACGCCTACTTCTCGCTGCCGTGGACTGCACTCGCAGTCATCAACTGGGTCGGGCTGGTGCTGATGCTTGTGGCTGTAGCGTTGGACGCTATGCCATCCGTGTTTGCAGGCTCTGCGATTCGGGCAGCGCGGAAAGCTCAAGGGTAGCCAGTGCTTTCCTAGATCCAAGCGCTAGGGTCAGCCTCTGGCGCTTTTGCAGCAAAAGCCAGCGTGGTGCCGTTCAGCCGACAACTCGTGTCGGCGTTTCATTATCTGATGTCTTGTACTCAGCAATGCCGGCGACTTGCTAAGTGCCAGGCTGAATGCACACCCATCCCAACTCCATCAACAGTCATGTTGCGCACTGCCCTTCGTTTCGTTCTTCGTGGTGTCGCTCTGCGCTTGCTGCGTGTCCGCGCCACCTATTCCGCTGCCACGGTTGAAGTCCTGCGGCATGAGCGGGTCATCGTTTGCTCGAATCACGTCAGCCTGCTCGACGGTGTCATCGTCGCGCTGACAAGCCCGGTGCCGTTGACCTTCGGCGTTGATACGGATTTTTCTCGGCACTCCAAGGTGGCCAGCCGTGGCATGGCCACGCTCGCATGGCTTGGCTTTGGTGCGGTTGTTCCGATCGACGGCAGCTCACCCTTCGGCATTCGTTCGCTGTCCAAGGCCTTGGATCGAGGCGAGTCGGTGATGCTCTTTCCCGAGGGCAAGATCAGCGAGACCGGTTGCCCCAATCCGGATCAGCCTGGCGTCGTCTGGCTGGCTCACCGCTCCGGCGCAGAGGTCGTACGCATCCGGATCCGTGGAGCGGAGAGAAGCCGCCTGTTTGCAAAATCTGGCGACCGGTTTTGGCCTCGCATCGAGATCCAGTTTTGACTGCCTGTTGCTCTATCAACTTGCTCCATGGCGATCAAGGTCTGATGCCTGGCTGAACCCTTGGACGATTGACCATTGCCGCCGCGATGCAGCAGCGGTACCGGTGAGTCGTTCGACTCAGCATCCAAACACAAAGGAGAACCAGCAGGATGAAGAAGATTCTGATCATCGCAGCAGCTCTAGCCGTGGTGACGGCCGCTCAGGCTCAAGAGAATGCGCACAAGCCGCCCGTGGAGGCTCCCGTCGAAGGCAAGCATTGCGACCTTCCTGCAGGGGATTTGCCCATCCCCGTGATCAACTACGACGCCAAGGGCCGCACCATGCGGTGCGTTGCCGCTGCTCCCGTCCGTGATGCTCTACTGGTCGGCAATGGTGGGGGGACATGGCGCTACGTCATGGAGAGCGAGAGCGTTCGCATCGAACAAAAGCTGGATCAACTGAATGTCACAAACGTGCAGATCCTGCAGAAGCTGACTGAGATCCAAATGCAGCAGCAGGCAAGTGCCCGCAAGTAGCACGTAGCTGCCGCCTGATCCTTGCCGCTGCCCAGCGGCGGCAACAGTCAGGCCACAACACACACCGGAAATAGGCATGCCTGGGGAACTACATCAACAGCTCGTAGCACTGGGTGAACGGTGGATGAAGCGCCAAGGGTTCGGCGTGGTCGCTGCCGAGCTGGTGACCAATGGGACCAACGAGCAGGCGGATGTTGTCGGCTTTCGGTCGACGTGCTCTGCTGTCCTGGAGGCAAAAGCGTCCCGCGCTGATTTTCTGGCTGACAGCAAGAAGCCGCATCGTTCTGCCGGCGGCCTCGGCGTGTATCGCTTCTACCTCTGCCCGCCTGGCGTAATCGAGGTGGCCGATCTGCCCAGCGGTTGGGGACTGCTCTACGCCGACGGGCAGCGCATCACAGAGGTTCGGCGCCCCACGGGCAATCTGTGGCCCGCCTATGGCGTGTCGGTTGGAGACTGGGGTGACTTCCAGCATCAACCGGATGAGCGTGCGGAGCGAGGCGTTCTGTACTCCATTGCACGACGTCGATCCCTCTCCAGGTCGGACGCGCGATACGAGAAGCGGTTACAAGAAGCCGAGCGCGAGGCACGGCGACTCGCCCGAGACAACGATGCTCTGGCTGAGCGGATCCGGTTGCTTCAATTGGATTTGCATTTGGCGAAGAGCAACGCGCACGGATCCGCAGAAGATATCAAGAGCGCTGTCCGCCGTAGGGTCACCTAGGACGCCGCAGAGACGGCTATCAGTTGCTGTCTGGGTAGTTGTCCCGCAGGTAGGCACTCGCCTCTTCAGTGGTCCCGACCGTGGCCAACACCACCCACTCTTGGTCCGGACGTTGAGGCATCCGCGTAACCAGTACCTTGCCACCGTCGATCATCGCGGTAGGCCGCTCTCGAAACTTCAGCCAGTCCGCTTGTTTCGCTTCCGCGAGGGCGCACGCGGCGTCATAGTTTTCGGCCAAGCCAAAGCTCGTTGAACGATCCCACGCACCACCGTTTAGGCACCGTACTTCAATGTGCCCATCCGGTCGCGTGACGCCATAGGGATGGTCCCACCAGGCGTCGAGTTGCTCCTTGCTTCGGGCTTCGTTGGGCGTATTGTCGAAGGCCTTTGGCAGCTTCGGATCAAGCGGAATGCGATTGGGCATTGCTGCGTTCCTATGTTGTCGATCAACGTCGGTTCTACTGGGATCCAGGGTGGCGCATGGGATGCCATCAGGGGGCAATTCACGGCCGCGACAGCCTATTTCTCGGCGACGCCATCAAAGGGGTCAACTGGCCATCCCTGCGTCGTGCCGCGCCGCTCAAGCGCCGCCTCGGCGATCCACTGCTCAAGCATCGTCAACACGTAGGATCTCGACTTGTTCGGCTTGTAGGCCTTCTTTGCGCGGGACAGCGCCGTCGCAAAGTCTTCGGCAGTGAACTCGGCACAGGGCACGTGGACCAATCCTTCATCTGTGACGATGCGCACAGACCCGGCCAGGTAGTTCGAGAGTGCTTGATCCATCGGTGTCGTCCGGTGGCTAATCCTCAAAGCCAAATTCGGCTCGCAGGTTGTCAAAGAGAACCCGCGCCTCGTGCGGTGCGAGCGACAACACGGCCACATCCTGCCGGCCGTTATGGGTCACGCGAAAGACCTTTTCTCCCTCAAACAGGCCCATACCATCGTTCGGTGTTTCGACACGCACCGCAAAGTGTTTGCGACGGTACTCGCGCATTTCCTCTTCTGTGCTGATACTCATGCCTCTTCTTCCCGGTTGTTTGAGGCATTGTCAGACCAACGACGATCCAGTTGCCTCTGGAATTCAACTTTGAGCTTGACGGCCGGCTCGCGCATGTCCTGCGGGATAATGTCTCGATACTCTGCCAAGCCGAGAAGGGCATCGTGAACGGCCCCAGGAGTGCAGTGATCACGCACGATCAGCGCCATTGCCTCAGAGAGAATGTGCGTTTGCCTCTGCTCCACGCTCATCTCGCGTACTTCCGCGAAGCAGGCTAGACCGGACCGCTCGTAGTGCCGTGACAGACCCTCGCCGTCTGGCCACGGCACAAGCGCGACCTCACCAGAGTAGATGTTCCAGCACAGCATTGTGTTAGTCGCGTCTCTCATCGTTATCCCGTTACATCAATCCGCTTTGCTTGGACCAGAAAGCGGTCACACGGAGTAGAGGTGGTGTTTTGTTCAATCACGACGTTTCCTCCGTGCCAGAACAAACCGCGAGATTGACGAAATTGGCGACTTCGTCACGGTCAACCATGTCGAACTTCACTTCGTCACCAACCTGCGCGAGAGCAAGGGAAGTCGCCTTCATTCGTGTTGAAAACTTGCTGATGTAGGCTGTGTAAATCTTGACGTCCCCATCCAGCATGAAGTGGCAAACCGTTTCGCCGTCGCGGTCCGTGTAGCGCCCGACACGCGCAAGCCGGCCGCAAATCCAGGTTCTGGATTCTGGAGTTTTTCGGGGATCCGCTGCTCCTAGTTTGGCCGCTTTGGCGTCAGCTTCGGCGACGGTCTCCGCTGAAGCATAGGCCTGGTCGCCGAAGGTGCTCACGGAATACCCGATGAGTTGGGCGAGCTGCTCCAGATCCTCTACCGAGTCGCTCGGGAGCGCCAACGCATCGAGGCCTCCTGGATACGCCTCAAAGAGTCGCTGAACCAGGGCGTTGGGCTTGAAGCGGATGACGCCATGAGCGTCGCGGACAATCGGTTGCATCGGGTGTTTCCCCTGTTGTTACGCCTTCTCGGCGTGGGCTGCCTGCCAGCGCATGAGGGCGGCAATATGGGCTGGGGTATTCGTGCCCCGAAAACCAGGGGCGAAATGCATGCGCAGTGCGGCACCACACCGAGGGCATGGCGCTTCGATGTACGGCAGATCAACGCCCCGGCGGTTTTGGCGGATTGGCATGGCAAACTCTTGATACACGCCAGGAAAGGGATGGCCGAATACTCGGCAGCGCAATTTTGCAAACATGGTTTTTCCGATGTTAGGCGCTGGGGTACAGGATGAGGCTGACAACAAGCGTCATAAGCGTGCCTGCGCCGGCAACGCTGACGATCCGCATAGGATCACCTCCCGAATACGCGATTGCCCCAATGAAGAGCGCAGTCGGTACTGCAATCGGGATCACTGCCCACGGGAACGTCGATCTCCAGAAGTGCCGACGGGCCTCGGCAAGCCACCTGGCGGTGCTTCCGCTGGCCTGTTGCTGTGCCTGGATCTCCTGTAGGCATTCGTGCATGCGCTGTACTTCCGGAGTTTCGAACTTGACTGCGCGCTTCATTGGTGGACCTCGTGCTCTTCTGTTCCCGTTACCGCTTCGGTGCCGGCTTCTCGCCGATGCCTGCCAGCAGGTTGTAGCGATCGAGCCAGAATTGACCCTTGGCGTAGTACTTCTTCGCCGTTTCGTGATCGCCTTTCTCCGCTGCCTCGTTCGCGTCTGCGAGCCACTTGTTCCCGCGAACCTCGGCGTCGATCATCCGATCATGTACCGACGTCTTTGGAGCCTTGGAAGCCATGTCGTTTTCCCTAGAACAGCCGCTTGATTAGCCAGACGGCGGCAATGAGGAGGACGGCGATCACGACGACGCCCACCACGCCATGACCGCGCACCAACGCACCGACCGTGTGACTTGTGGCGCTTCGGACTACCGCACCAGCTACCTGTTCGCCGATGTGCGTGTGACTGTGTGCAAGAAATTGCATCTACTCTGTTCCTCAAGCTTCTGGTTGCCGGCCGGTGCGGAGCACGCCCACGTCGCTCGCCCTTCAGTCTTTACGGCCGCGCAACGATTCAATGGCCGCCGCCGCCGCGTTATCAATCGCCTTTTGGCTCGTCTCGTTCAGTACGACCAGTTCTCCGCCGACCTCATGAACGGTGAGCGTCTCGCGCGTTTCGATGTCCATCACTTCGGCACTACCGCGTAGTTCGAGCAGAGCGCGAAAGCGCATCTCGCCATTCACGACCTCGTACGTATCCTTTTCATTCCGCCGCACCAAAATCATGATCTTCTTCCTCTTCTATTCCTGGAGCCAGTTTTCGAGCTTGATGCCGGGATAGCTGGCAAAGTCTCGCTCATTGTTGGTGACCAGGACCACGTCGAGCGCGACCGCGTGCGCGGCAATAAGCTTGTCCAAGTGATCCTTCTTGCGCTCACGCGTCGCCTCGCGGATAGGGCCGTAGGCTTGTGCCGCTGCAGCATCGAACGGCACCACCGGAATGTCCTCGATCAGCGCAGCGAGGTTCCGGCGCTCGCGTGCGCGACTTGCGGATACAGAGACGCCGTACTCCAGTTCGGCATAGGTGATCGCAGACATCACCACATCCCCGACGAAGCACTGGGCAAATCGCTTCGCGACTTGCTCAGGCTGGTTCTTCATCAGGTAGATGCACATGTTCGTGTCGAGCATGAAGCGCGCCATTACAGGGTCTCGCGCTCAGCTTGCTCTTGCTCGCCCCGGCCTTCGGCCAGGAAGTCCGGTCCGAACTTGGCGAACTTCTTCAATACGCCAGCTAGCGGCCGGCGTGCCGGGCGGATGCGCAACTCGTCCCCCACTCGCTCAATTTCCAGTTCGACGTCCATGCGCTCATAGGCCAGGTCGGCCGGAATACGCACGGCCTGTGAATTGCCATTCTTGAAAGCCTTGGTGGTGTGCACTTTGATCCCCATCCACGTGTGTACCATGGATGTACTATAGATCATGTCGAGACGCATGTAAATACGCGTGTGTACGCGCACGGGTCACGGCTTCTGTGCGGCTTGCGCCAGGTGAGCTGGAGTGTGTAGCGAAAAGCTATATGTAGCGAAAAGCTATGTGTTGCATCTTGGGCGTCAGCTCGCTTCTGCCGGCTCGGTAAGGGCGACAAGATTCCCATCCACGACATGTACAGATAGGTATCTGCCAGTTGCCGCATCGAGGACTCGCACTTGTCCTTTCATCGCGAGTTCCGCTTTCAAGCGCGATGCGCCATGAACGACAACATAGCTGCCGTCCTCGGCCTGCCGCACCGTCATCGCGCCTACGAAGGTGATCGTGTTTTTCACGGTATTGACTCCGCTGGTCAGTCGGTGCGCTTCGCTAGGTCGAAGATTTTCAGATTGATCAGTTCGCGGTGGCGCCGCCTATTAACCAGCACGCCGTGTCGATCAAGTTCCACTCGTGCCTCGTGCCATTTGCTGTAGCCAAAGAGCGTCGACAGAATCTCAAGCGCGAGGCTGTGTCCCATTGCGCCGGCAGCGGCCTTCTTTATCCGCTTCGCCGTCTCCTTGAACTGCCGCTCCCCCATTTCGTCGCTAGTAGCTGCGAGCAGCATCAGCTCACCGACGGTCGCCGCGCCCACCAACTTCACCTCCTCCCGCTTGAATCCGCCCGGGTTGTTGGCGTTCAGGAACGCGAAAAAGTGCTCGTAGAGCGTGTCTGGGATCACGTTCGCGGTGAATTGCCTAGGCGCCGCTCCGGGAGGCAGCACGACTACCGTGGGTTGCTGCATGGTTCCAACCTACCTTTTTCCGCTATTCGTGGTCGACAGATCCGCGCATGAGACGCGCCTTGTCGCGAATCGCCGTGAAGACCCGAACACCCTCCGCCCAGTACCCGTCAATGATGGCTGGATTCGCCCATCGCTGATCGTCTGGATTTGACCTGGCGTTGTCAGAGAAAATATCGATGTGCCACACACAGGCATCTTCGACAGCCGCGTGATCTCCCGCCCTCATTGCGACTCCAATGTGGTTAAGGTTATGAATCGCGTCGGAGAGCAACTCAATTTCCTCGACACCACGCGTCTCCAGCGACGTGCGACCATCCTGCGTCGCCGGCAGACGCTCCCACGTCCGCCTACGGACCTGGATGGCGATTCTCGACACGAAATTCAGCAGATCACCCATTTCTCGGTCGTAGTTCAGCAACTCTGTCTTATTCATGGTTTGTCAGTCAGGGTGATTGCGGTCGAGATCTTCAAGACGCTTGATCGCCGACTGCGGATCGGAGAGTCTGTGGCCATTCACCAACGCCTGATGGCCACGAATACTTTCACCCAACATTTCTCGGGCAATCTCTCGGGCAATCTGGTCGTTGCTTGAAGGAATGAAGAACACGCCGAAACGATGGTCGCACGCAGTGCACAGATAGGGCGTCCCACTCATACCGGCACGGGTCGGCGCAATTGACGCCCCGCCGCATTTCGGACAGTTCGGCGGGTAATTGCTGTTCATGCATCTTCTCCTCTGCCGGCGCGGCCGGCGTTATTTCCTATGTAGTGGTCTGAGCGCACGCCTTCTTGATGATTGCACCCACGCCTTCGCTGCCGAGGCCGAGGCCGATCATCTCAATGAACTCATCGAACGGCAATGCGTCGACCCAATCACCGAAATCGTCTTCGCTCATCGAATCGAACCGAGGTGCCATCTGCTGGATCTTCGGGATCAATTTTGCCAACGCCTCATCGTTGGCCGAGCTGGCGATGCTACCGCCCCGTCTTTTGCGCAGGTATCCCCTGCTGAGTAAAACGCCGCCGCATTGGCGCTTAGCGCCGAGACTGCAAGGAACGACGCAAGCATCATCTTCTTCATTGAATTCTCCCTTATGTGGTTGTCGAGTCTGACGCCAATGGCGGCAACGACCAGGCGTCAGGTGTTTTTCCGTGGCCTCAGACGGCCTTTGTTGCCTCGCCCTGCCGCGTGACGCCCGGTGTCCATACGGCGTCCTCTTTGGCGATGCCAGGGTTGGTTTTCGCGAACTGCTTGCCGGCGGCGTAGGCCACTGCGCTGAGAGTGCCAGGCACCACGTTGGCTGTCCGCTGCAGGCCCACATAGCCGTCCCAGAACGCGGTCCTGTGTCCAGCGCCGCGATGCGGACGGCCTTCGTGGTATAGCTCGCTCTTTGGGTCTGCTGCCAGCGCCAGAAGCGACACGTAAAAGCGCTGCTTTTGCGCATCCTTGTAGCGAGGCTTGCCCTGCGTGCTCATGATTTTTCCGTGGCGTTAGGCCGATACCGCTTGAGTCACTGCTTCGTGATTCTCTGCGACGAATTCGTGAATCTGGCCCCGCACTTCTGTATCCGAGAACCCCCAGGCGACACCTTGTCCGAAAACGTTGGCAGGCAGCATCATGAATAAGATGCGCTGCTGCTCGATGTTCGGAACCCTGACAATCTCGGCCGCCCTCAGGGCATCGCTGAGCACACACAGGGCCAAATCCGACTTGTCAGTATTGTCCCAATACGCTCGGCGAACTGCATCGAGTCGCTGCGCCTCGTGGCGGTCACGCTCTTCCTGCCGCATACGTGCTTTCTCCTGTTGTTCCGGGGTGGGCTCAAGGCGGCGCTCCATCTCTTCGTAGGAGATACCGAGCCTGTTCGCCTCCGCTTCCAGCATTCGGCTCCGTCCCTTCCCGCTTGAGCCGAGGATCATGATGTGCTCGCTCTTGCCGTCGAGCATGCTGGCACGTAGCGGCGAGGGTCCGAGACCCCGGCCAAGGAAAATCTTGGGTTTCATTCGGTCTGCCATGGTCATTTTTCCTATTGGTTGGCTGTACCGACCGGATCGGTATGACTCAGGAACGTAGCTCCCTGGTAGTACAAAAAGCCACACCGCAAAATCCATACTCCGTCTTTGGGGATTACCTCAATCGGGTCATCTTTGCAGGCCGTGGCACGCAAGTGCTTTAAGCCGGCTCGATCAACGCTGCCAAGGTCTTGGGCGAGCGCTTGGGGGTAGCTAGCTGCGTTGACCAGGACTAAGCGTTCTACGGTGAATCCAACGGCGAGGAATACGCCAACGAGCAAGAGCAATTTTGCGTACTGAAGGATCTGTTCTTTGGTCATGGCGCTATTCCTGCCCACTGGTTTTCACGATGTCGCTCGCGACAACAACTAAGAACACGAGTGCAACCGCAAGCAGAGAGGCCGGGTGACATAGCACATCGGCAATGAAGTCCATTCCTAGCTGAAGACCGCGCATGATTTTTCCTTGGTGTCAGCTCGACGCCGGCAGATCAGCCGGCACCGCTGCCGTCGCTTTCGCGCAGCCTGCGGAAAAGCCAAAGAACTTGCTGTCCACTTGGTCATCGCGCACGCGCGTGCCGCAGCTCAAGCACTTCTGCCCGTGGCCGAAATCGGACATTCGGCAGGGCTCAGTCTTCCCGCCCATACAAGCTCGCTTCGCAATCATCATTTTTCCGTTGGCTTGCGGATGGGTTTTGCCACACATGCATTTGTGCCGCCCGTCAAAGTCGTTTGTCTCTGCGCGCTTCGTCTACATCATCGGCTGTTTCGCCTATCAACAAGTAGGCGACAGGGGCCTTCGCGCTGCCGGGTGTGCGATAGAAAAACGATGTCGCTAAGCCCAGTTCTTCAAGCTCCTTTCGGAGCTGGTCAAGCTTCTCCGCCACAAGGCCGGTGGCCTGTTCGATCTTCATAGGTTTTCCTTTTAGCGGTCAGTCGCGCCAAGTTTTTCCTTGGTTCAAAACAAATCGAAATCCGTCTCCTGTGTTCCGGAATCGGGCACAGCGGGTGCCATCTTCTTTATCAGCGCGTCCCGCTCCGACTTCATGTCTGCCTGAAACTTGGGTATCTGGTCGGCCAGCACGGAAAACGCAACCCCCTTTCCTTCGAACAGCATACGAAATAGCGGCAGCCACTCTTTGCGCTCCGGTTTCCCGGCGGTCTCCCATAGGATCTGGCAGGCAAAGCCGAGATCCTCGATGACGCTCTCCTCGAAGTCGTACCTACCTGCCGTCCAATCCTCAGAAAATTCGGACAGCACGTCGTTAGCGACTGCGATCAACTCGCTCTCAGTTCGATCGGTGCACATGCTTTTCCTTCAGCATGCACAGCGTGCCCAGGGGACTTGTCTCCGTCATGCCCCACGCATGCAGTACGTCCACGCCATATTGATCGCGGAAGGCATTGATCATGGCTGGCGGGCAGGCCGAGCCGCCGATCATCGTCCGCTTGAGAGTGCTGAACTTCAGGCCATTGCCCTGCGTATGCGCCAGCAGCATCTGCCAGACGGTCGGCACGCCAGCGGCGAATGTAACCTTCTCGGCCTCGATCAACCCATGGATGGACTTGCCATCCAGTGCCGGGCCTGGAAACACAAGCTTGCAGCCCGCCAGGGCCGCGGAATATGGAAGCCCCCAGGCGCTGACGTGGAACATCGGTACCACTGGCAGCACCGATTCGCGGGCCGACAGATTCATCGCGTCCGGCAGCGTTGCTGCGAGAGCGTGCAGCGTGGTCGAGCGGTGGCTGTACAGCACCCCTTTCGGATTGCCGGTGGTACCGCTGGTGTAGCACATGCTGGAGGCGGAATTCTCGTCGAACTCGGGCCAGTCGTAGGTGTCAGCTTGCCCCGCGATCCAGGCTTCGTAGCTCACGAGGTTCGGAATGCCGGTGTCCTGCGGCAGCTTGTCTGCGTCGGCCAGCGCCACCCACTTCTTCACCGTGGGGCACTGGGTATGCACGGCCTGCACTAGCGGCAGGAAGTTGGTGTCGAAGGCCAGCACCTGGTCCTCGGCGTGGTTGATGATCCAGGCGATCTGGTCGGGGTGCAGGCGCGGGTTGATGGTGTGCAGCACGCGGCCCGAGCCCGAGACGCCGTAGAAGAGCTCCAGGTGGCGGTAGCCATTCCAGGCCAGCGTGGCCACCCGATCGGAGAATGCCAGCTTATCGGCGTCGAGCGCGTTGGCCACGCAGCGCGCGCGCCGTGCGACGTCGACCCAGGTGCAGCGGTGGATATCGCCCTCAACGCGGCGAGAGACGATTTCGGCTTCACCATGGTGGCGCTCAGCAAAGTGGATCAGGTTGGAAATCAAAAGCGGACGAACTTGCATCAAACCGAGCATGGAACACGCTCCTTGTGTGAAAAGAATGTCGGTAAGCACGAGCACTCATCACCGCATCCCGCCAGGGATGTGGTGCGGCGCCAGAGAAACGTCTTGTCGCCAGCGTCCTCAGCTCGAGGGACTGCTGCTGCGTTCGATGTCCTGCGTCAGAAGTTCGACGAGGCGCTCAGGCATCGTGATGTGCGGGTTGTGCGTTGCATTCAGCTCGTGAAACGTCCAGCCGGAATGGCTGCGGGCGCGTGCGGCAGAACTGCCGAAGCTGTCGTACAGACCGATCCGTGTGCAGTAGACATACGTGGCCGGGAGACGGCTCCCATGGTCCCTCGCCGGCAGTGCGGATGTGAACGTGTGCAAGGGCTGAGGCCCTCGTCGCGTCGCTGCGAGGTCGAGATCACGCGTGGGCGTGTCCTCGGGCATGGGCGTGGGTGGAATCAGCCACCCGAATCCCTTCTGCTGCGCGGCTTCCAGCACGCCCCGACTCTGTACCCGTGGCAAGAGGTCGAGCGCACACTCGCCGGGCTCCGGAAGCAGCGCATCGACGTAAATCAGCCGCCGGATCCGATTGGCCACCCGCGCAGCAACGCCAGTCGCAACCATCCCGCCATAGCTGTGTCCAACGAGCACGACATCGGATAGATCTTCGTGTTCGATGACCTGAACGATATCTTCGATGTGCGTGTTCAGGTCAATGCCAGGATTCAGCAAGTGCGCCCTCTCCCCCAAGCCGGTACAGGTCGGCATTACGAAGCGGATGCCCTTGCCGAGGAAAAGCGAATGCATCCGCCACCACGCCCACCCGCCGGACCAGGCACCATGCACTCCCACGAAGACAGGCATGGCCGGCCTCAGCATCGGTAGGCGAGGAAACCGCCATCCAGAAGGACTTCGGCACCGGTGACATAGGCGGCCGCATCCGATGCGAGAAACAGAATGGCATTGGCGGCATCCTCTCTGCCTCCAGTGCCACCGAGCGGCACGGTCTCGAAGAACTTCTTCCGCATGGCCGGATCCGCGGAGACCACGGACGTTCTCATCGGCGGCAACAGCCCCGGCACAATCGCATTGACGCGCACACCCGATCTTGCATACTCACCGGCTGCGCACCGGGTCATTCCAAGCACGCCCGCCTTGACCGCGGCATAGCCCATGTGAAGGCCGGGCAAACCGCAGTAGGCCGCAACCGACGACACCGTCACGATCGATCCGCCACCGGCCCGAACAATCGCTTTCGCCCCATGCCGAATCGCCAGGAAGGTCCCACGAATGTGCACCGACGTCAGCCGGTCCATGTAGTCAACATTTTCATGGTCCGGCACCATTCCGCTGATGCCGGCATTGCTGACAACGACATGCACGGCCCCAAAGACCTTTTCCGCGGACGCTATCGCGTGCCTCCAGTCCGTTTCGCTCGACACTTCGAGCTTGACGAAAGACGCGTCCCCGCCCGTTTCATTGATGGCCTGCGTCACTGCGACGCCCTCATCCTCCAACAAGTCCGCGAGCACGACGCGAGCACCCTCGGCGGCGAACATCCTCGCCGTCACTTCACCAATGCCACCGGCAGCGCCAGTCACAAAAACAGTCTTGTCCTTGAACCGCATGCTTGTCTCCAATGTTGATGCCACCCCGTCAGGGCAGCTATTTGCGCATGTCTAATATTGTACATATATATTAGCGGCATGCAAAACTATACCCGCGATGAACCTCTTCTTATTGGCGAATGGAAACGATTTTGCCGTCGGACATGTCCACGGCAGGGCCACGGGCGAAAGCCATTCAGCTAACATATCAACCCTACACAGCTTCAACACTCAACCTGGGCGAGCATCGATGCCTCGCCATCGCGAACAATCAGAGGGCTATGCGACGGACATCCAACAAGGCAGCCAGCACGCGCGGACTTACGACCGACGCCGGACCAGGCGAACTCAGCAGGCAGCGGACCACCAAGATGGCAAAGCGCATGCAAGCGCCATCGCTCGCCGAGCAAGCCTACAAAGCCATCGAGGAACTGATCATCACGCTCCAATTACCGCCCGGCATGGCTTTGTCTGAAAGCAGCCTGTCTGAATCCCTGGAGATCGGCCGAACCCCCATTCGCGAGGCATTGCAACGTCTCGCCATGGAGGGACTGGTATCCATCGTTCCCAAGCGCGGGGTGTTCGTTTCCGAAACAAACATCCTGACCCAACTGCGCTTGCTGGAACTGCGGCGTGAAGTTCAGCGTTTGCTGGCTCGGCTTGCTGCCGAGAGAGCCACCGTGGAGGAGAGGGCCAAGTTCGCCAACATTGAAGCTGGATTGACCCAAGCCGCCGCAGAGCATGATGAGAAGCTGTTTTCCCAGCTTGACCGTGAACTGGACGAGCGGATGTGGGACGCGGCGCGAAACGAATTCATTGTCAAGACGATGTCATTGATGCGTGGCCTGTCCCGGCGTTTCTGGTTTGAACACTATCGCCGCACGGGCGACCTTCCATTGGCCGCCAAGCTTCATGCAAAGATCGCGAAAGCCATAAGCCAGGGCAAGCCGGCGGATGCTGCGGCCGCGTCGGATCGCCTGATCGACTACATCGAGAGCTTTTCTCGCGAGACGATCGAAAAGTGACGGCGGCACGTGCGTACGGAAGCGCTCGGTTCCGTGCTCTGCGCGCACGGAACCAAGACCGCCGGCACAACATAACTTTGCCCGGAACATCGCGGTTTCCTACTGCGTTCCGCCCTCCCTTTCGGGAGCGTCCCGGCTGACATCCGGGAAAATCCAGATCGACAGCACCATGAACACCGCAAGGAAGAAGGCGACATAAGCCGGCCGGGACAGGTCGTGCGAGAGTTCGTACTGGCCGGTCAGCGCGAACACGCCGAAAATCAGAATCGAGAGAATGAATTTGAACTTGAACGGCATCGTGGACTCCTGGGGTGACGATTCGGTTTCAATGGGCGTCCGTGCGCGACTCGGGAATCTTGACGTTGCCCGGCTTGGGTGTGCGAGACGTCCGGCGCAGATTCTTCTTCAGGTACTTGCTGCTGTACCCATTGAACAGATGACCGAAGAAGCCGCGATCCAGGTCGGAGGTTCCGAGCAGCCAATCGAAAATGGGCGTACCGATTCCCATGTTGACTTCCATCATCAATGCTTGGTCATGGTGCGCCTGGTGATGCCTTCGCGCGGTATTGATGATGGGCAGATTGCGGATCAGCCAGTTGTCCTCGACGTGGCAGCAGAAGTGAACGACCTCGTAGAACATATAGCTGCCCGTCAGGGCAGTCATCAGAAGCCATCCAAAGTTGGGAGAAATGATGAGGCCGGCGGTCAGTGAGGGCGCGAGCGACAGCAGCGTCAACACGATCATGGTGAACGGGGGAAAGAATGTCACGCGCCAGTCGCGGTGATCCGCAAATCGCATCTCCTGCTCCGTGAAGAACTGGTGATGCATGAGGGTGTGCCGGATATAGAGTGCCCTCAGCATGGGACTCTTGCGCGGCCTGTGCATTGTTTGTGTGTGCAGAAGATATTCAGCGAGCTGATAGGAAAGGAACCCCAACGGCAGAGCCAGCCAATCCCGCCATTGCACACTCACGAGATTGGACGTGTAGATGTAGATGGCCGCGATACCACTCATCGCGATGATCATCAGATGCAGCCATCCGTGGTACCACCCTGCCACGCGATACCTGTATTCCTTGCGATAGCGACGTTGTCTGTCGCTCATACAGCTGTGTTGAAGTTCCATGATTACCTTCGTGGAAATCGGGTTGAAAAGCTGAAATTCAGGGGCAAATTGATCGCGAATCGCCAGTGCCGACTCAACTACAGGCGATGCGCAGGAACTCCTCGATGCTTTCCGAAGTCAGATGCCATTCGTTCGAAAGGTTCGCCACCATGGCTCGCATGAAGGCTTCCGAGGATGAGCGGGCCAGCCCGGCGTTGTCCGTATGGTCGAAAAGCAGCGCGAAGGCCAGCTGCCTGGGTTCCTGCCCTTCGTAGCCCCATTCGAATCCCATGTCCGTATAGCGTTGAATATCTGCCTTGTCAGGCAGCGGCCTGCCATCAACATGCACCTTGACGCCATCGATGGTTCGATCACCTGTGTAGGTTTTCATAGCTACTCCTTGTTGTGATGTGCATTACAGTTCCACTGCTCCGGCGATCACGCTCATCACATCCGGGCTCGCAAGCGCATTCTCGAGTGAGCCTGAATAGATGATTTCCCCTCGTTCAATGACGAAGAGTTTGTCAATGTATTCAGGCACGTGATGCAAGTTGGATTCCGCCATCACGATGGCCTTTCCGGATTGGCGGATCGCCGCGACCCCTTCTGCTACCTGCGGAATGATGGCTGGCGACAGCCCTTCGAATGGCTCGTCGAGCAGCAACAACTCCGCATCGAGAGCGAGCGCGCGTGCAATCGACACCATTTTTCGCTCACCGCCAGAGAGTTCGGCGCCGCCGCGTTTTCGATATCGCTCGAGCTTGGGGAAGATCCGGTAGGCCTCTGCGATGCGCTCGGCGGCGGAACGCCCGCGCGTGCGGGTCCAGGTCGGGAGTTCGATGTTTTCCTCAACCGTCAGGTCGGCATAGACCTCGGATTCCTCGGGCGAGAAGCCGATGCCCTGCTGCGCGACCTGCCAAGTGGCCAGCTTCGCCAGATCTTGATCATGCCACCGCAGGTGGCCCGAGACCGGGCGGAGGTAGCCCATCAGCGTCCGGAACGTGGTGGTCTTGCCGGCGCCGTTGCGCCCCAGAAGGCACACCAGCTCACCAGGCTTCACGTCAAGATTGACACCCCGCAGAATCCGGCTGCCGTGGATTTCTACGCACAGATCAACGACGTTCAGCATAGCAGCGTCTCCCCGGCGGATTGAGCCTGCTTGCTGTGCGCCGGTCCGATGACGGCCTCCAGCATGAGCGGGTCTTTGAAGAAGGCATCTGGCGCCATGTCTCCGATCACTCGCCCTTCCTGAAGCGCCACGATGCGGTTGGAGTACCTTGCGACAAGGGTCATATCATGCTCGACTTGGATGATCGTACCGACCCCTTGCAGGCGCGCCGCCTTGACGAGCAATTCCATGATGTCGTATTTGTCGGCGCTGGCCACGCCGGAGGTTGGTTCGTCCATCAGGATGGCCCTGGGACGCAACGCGAAGGCGCTTGCGATATCGAGCAGCTTCTTCTCTCCCTGGGAAAGTTCGCCGGTCGTTGTCGTCAACTTCTGAGACAACCCGAAAGTGGCCGCGACCCGCTGGACTTCGTCATCTATTTGACGGCTCTTGAAGAGCGTGGCGAACGGATTGCGCGCCTTGCCCAGCCTGGATGAAACTGCCACGGCGATCGATTCCCAGACGGAAAGGCTGGGAAAGACATTCACGAGCTGGAATGAGCGGGCCATGCCCATGGCTGCCAGCCTGACAGGGCCAATTCCGGCGATGCTCCGGCCGCTGAAATGCACGGATCCGCTCGTGGGCCTGGACAGTCCAGTCAGGACATTGACTAGCGTCGTCTTGCCTGCGCCGTTGGGACCGACAATCGAGACGAACTCAGTATCGCCAATGTTCAACGAGACGTCCCTTAACGCCTGGTACGAGCCGTAGGCCTTGGAAACATTTTGAGCACTAAGTATCATATTCATGGCTGTGCTCCTGGGTTCTTGCCGGGTCCGCGGTACTTCGAGAGGGTTCCGAGCAACCCATCCGGAAGTGCGAGAACGAGAACCGTCAGCGTGGCGCCCAGCAGGAATCGCCAATACTGGGTTTCGGAGGCCGCGATGTCCTGGAGCAGGACGAAGATGAGCGCGCCAACGCCCGGGCCTGAGAATGTGCCGGCCCCACCAAGGACCAGCATGAAGATGAGATTGCCCGATTGGGTCCAGTACGCCAGCTCCGGGTCGGCAAGGCCGGTCGAGACTCCGAGCATAGCCCCACCAATGGAACCCAGCACGCCTGACAGGACAAAGGCGCCGAGTCGCAGGCGATACACATGCACCCCGAGATATCGCGCCTTGTTCTCGTTGTCCCGGATGGCTTGCAGATGCAGTCCGACGGGAGACTTGATCATGCGATAGGTCACCAGGACGAGCACCACATACACGACCAGACAGTAGTAGTAGAACGGCCCGCTGAGAAACTGTGTGGCGCTCATGTCCCATGTCTGCCCGAGCAGCGTCGGCCGCAGCACGCGCATACCTTGGTCGCCGCCGGTGAGGTCATAGAACTTGAACAGGAAGGAGTGCAGGAGCATCCCGATGGCCAATGTCAGTACGCCAAAAAAGATGTGGGTAAACCTCACGCACAGGGCGCCAACGATAAGCGCGATGGATGCGCCCACTCCCGAGGCAACCAGGAGAATCCACTCGAACGACAAGATTCCGTGTTGAGTCGCCACGGCCGCGCAGTAGGCACCGATCGCGAGGAACATGGCGTGTCCGAAGGACAGCATTCCTGTGTATCCGAATAGAATGTTCATTCCCAGTACTGCAATGCCGTAGGCAATCACCGGCATGAGCGCGACGGTGGCATAGGCACTCAGCAAGACCGGCGACACAGCCAAGCCCACCAGGAGAATCACCAATGGACCAACACCGCCAAGCAAGAGTGGTCGTGCCGCCGGCGTCGAGGCCGGAAGCGTCTCGGGCAACGCGCTCATACAGCCTCCTTTCCGAACAGGCCCTTGGGGCGGAACAGCAGAACGGCCACGACAACGAGATAGATGGAGAGAATCTCGACTTCAGAGGCGAACGTCACAGCGACCGACCGCATCAGGCCGACGATGACCGCGCCTGCTACGGCTCCGGCCATGCTCCCCAGGCCGCCAATCACCACGACGGCAAAGGCGTCAACGACGAGTTCGGCCGCCATCGTCAGTGAGGCCGCCGAAGTCGGGACGATTAGCGCGCCGCCGACCGTTCCCAGGATGCAGCCTACGGTGAACACAAGTGTGAAGACTCGCGAGGCGTTCACTCCCAATGCTTCTGTCATGTCCCTGTTCTCGGCGGTAGCGCGCACGATCCGGCCGACCCGACTGCGCTTGAGTGTCAGGCCCAGTATCAGCGCAATGGCAATGCTGGCCAGAATCACGAGCAGGTTGTAGATGGGAATGCTGACGGCTTGAGCCTCAAGCGTTCCATACGCACCGTACAATGCCGTATCCATCGAGCGCGGCGCTGCTCCCCAGAAGAACCGGAACACATCCTGGAACATCAGCACTAGGCCGAACGTCAGCAGCAACTGATAGCTGGGGTCGCGCCGATAGACCGGGCGCAGCAGCAGTTCCAAGGGTGCGCCGACCAACCCGATCGCCAAGCCCGCAAGGACCAACACAGGGATCAGCAGCAGCGCTGGCAGTTGCCATTGCTGCACGATGCTAACAACAGTGATCGCGAAGAAGGCGCCAAGGGCATAGAAAGAGCCGCAAGCTAGATTGACGATCTTCTGAACACCAAATATCAACTGCAACCCGCAGGCCACGAGAAACAGTACGGCCGCCTGGAACAGGCCTGCCAGAATGAGATTCAAATATTGCACAACGGCTTTGCTCCGGGATGGAGGGGCGGACCGATAGGGATGCCCCTGTAGAAGGTGCCGCGCCAAGACCACGATGTTCTGGTGATCCGCGACGCCGTGCGCCGCGAGAAACCCGCAGCGGCGCTGCTCGGGTGGCGGAAGATCAGATGCGGAAATCAGCGCTCTTGATCCACTGCCAGTAGTCCGCGCCTGCGGGCTTTTGCAGTCTGTCGGAGAACACCACCGTGATATCCGACAGCAGCGGGTACGGATAGTCACTCTGATGTTTGGCCAAGCCCTGGTAGAACATCTGCTCGGCGATCTTGTCAGCCCGGTATCGTCCACGTCCGCCAAAACTTTCGACTTCGGCGCCCACAATCGATTCCGCGATCTCATCCGTCTTTGGCCACCGGCCAGTGGCTTTGGCGGCCTTCTCGACGCCAGCCTTGTAGGCCATCAGGTTGAAGTACGCACGGTCCGCCGATGAGGTCGGCACAGCCTTGTAGCGCGCCTGGTACTCCGAAACAAAGGTCTTCTGCAGCTCGGATGCCCCCGGCAAGGCAAAGAAGAAGGTGTTGTGCCCCAGCACGGTACCTTCCGGGACGAAACTGCTTCTCAGGTCGTTGATCTGCCCTCCTGCCACGGTCGAGGCAATGATGGATCGCAATCCGGAGGCGGACGCCTGGCGCAGGAAGATCGGCAAGTCCGAGAGAAAGAGCGAGGTGAAGATCAGATCGGGCTTGGACGCATTCAGCGCAGCCACGTTGGTCGTGAGGTCCGTGGCGCCGACCTTGACCCACTGCTCAGATACGACCTTGGCCTTGATCCCGAACCTTTCGAGCAGCGCCTTGAACGTATCCCAGCAGTTGCGGCCATAGGAATAGTCCGGGTTGATGCCCGCCACGGTGACAAACTTGCCCTTGTAGTGCTTTATGACCATGAGTGCGGCCATCACCGCTTCGCACTCGTTGTCGGTGGAACGAAACACGAAGCGCGATTTCGGCATCGACTCCTGAACACCGTTCTGGGTCGTGCCATCCCAGCACTGCAGGAGAACGCGCTCATCCTCGGCAACAGGCGCGACGGCCAGGGTGACACCCGTGGAGATGAGGCCATGCACGGCATCGACTTTTTCCTGGAGCACAAGGTGCCGGAAGCGCTCGATGGTGTCCTTTGGTGTCGTCTCTTCCTGGACGACGAGCTCCACTCTTCTGCCCGCGATGCCGCCGGACCGATTGATGCGATCCGCCCCCCATCTCACGGCCCGGATGCTGTCCTCACCCAGAAACGCCCCGACTCCTGATCGTGGTGCGAGTAATCCAAGGCGCAGTGGCCGGTCTTGCGCGATGGCCGGAGCCCCAAGGGCCAATGCTGCACCGCCCAGTGCCCCGCGCAAAAGGTCCGTCGATTGATCATGAGGTCTCCTGTGCCTTCTGGCATATTTTTCGAGTGGATATATGTTGGTAATATGTTAGCAACATATATCACCTTTGGGAAGATGCCCGGGATTGGTGTTTTCCCTTGCCCCCCGGCGTCAGACTAGTTGTCGTGTTGTTTGATTCTTATAGACATGGTCCGGGGGCGGTAGAATCGGCATGAATGAAGGCCTACTCAGCAGAAAGAAAAGAAGCCCTGGTGCGTCGCATGATGCCGCCGGAGAATGCACCGGTGTCGTTGCTAGCACGGGAAACGGGGATTACCGAACAAACGTTGTACACGTGGCGCCGACAGGCGAAAGGACAAGGGCTGGCAGTGCCGGGCGACGGAAAGAACCCCGAAGGATGGTCTTCGGAAGACAAGTTTGCAGTGGTGTTGGAAACTGCCCCGCTCAATGCAGCAGAGCTGGCCGAGTACTGTCGCCGCAAAGGTTTATACCCCGAGCAGATCGCCGCGTGGCGGGCTGCCTGTCTGGCCGCCAACGCGAACGCCGCCGAGCAGGCGCGCGAGCACCGTCATCAGTCCAAGGAGGACAAGCAGCGCATCAGGCAGCTCGAGAAGGAATTGCAGCGCAAGGAGAAAGCACTGGCCGAAGCGGCGGCGCTGCTTGTTCTCAGAAAAAAAGTCCAGGCGATCTGGGGAGACAAAGAGGACGATTGATCAACGTCCCGGATCGCCGGTTATGTGTATCGTTGATTCGCGAGGCGGCGCAGTCAGGCTGCCGGTTGGAGACGGCTTGCGAGGAGCTGGGCTTGAGCGTACGCACGTTCCAGCGCTGGGTCGATGATGGCGAGCTGGTGCGCGCTGATGGCCGGACCACGGCCGAGCGGCCGGAGCCAGGCAACAAGCTGAGCGAGGCCGAACGGCAACGGATTCTGGAGGTGGCCAATAGCGCTGAGTTCGCCAGCATGCCGCCCAGCCAGATCGTCCCGAGTTTAGCGGACCGCGGCGTGTACCTCGCTTCGGAATCGAGCTTTTACCGCGTGCTGCGCGGCGCGTCGCAGCAACACCACCGGGGTCGTGCACGCCAGCCCTCGACGCGGGTCGTCACCAGTCATTGTGCCACGGCGCCGAACCAGGTCTGGTCGTGGGACATCACCTGGATGCCGGCGGCGGTCAAGGGGAAGTACTACTACTGGTACATGATGCTGGACGTGTTCAGCCGCAAGATTGTTGGCCACGAAGTGCATGAAGCGGAATCTGCAGAACTGGCTGCGTTGCTGATGCGGCGTGCGAGCCTGGCAGAGGGCCTGGCAGGACGTCCGCTGGTGCTGCATTCGGACAATGGTAGCTCGATGAAAGGCGCGACGATGCTCGCCACACTGGAAAATCTGGGCGTGGTGGCCTCGTTTAGCCGACCGCGGGTGAGCAACGATAACGCGTTCGCCGAGTCGCTGTTCCGCACTTGCAAGTATCGGCCCGACTACCCGCGCAAGGCGTTCGCGAGCCTTGAAGAGGCGCGCACTTGGACGAAGAAGTTCGTGCGTTGGTACAACCATGAGCACAAACACAGCGGCCTGAAATTCGTCACGCCAGCGCAGCGTCATAGCGGCGTCGCCACCGCGGTGCTGGCACAACGTGAAGTCGTTTACGCGCAGGCCAAGGCGCGTAATCCGCAGCGTTGGTCCCGCTCGACTCGCAATTGGGAATTGAAGGATGAGGTCTGGCTCAATCCAGAGCGCGTGCAGCCGGCAGAACTAAAGCAGTTCGCATGAAGCGACGCGACAACTACCTTGACAACCGCCGTTGCTTTGTCGCCGCCCGTCTCGACGATCCACTTCATGCAGGATGTCGCTCAGTAACCTCGCCCCGCTACCGTAGCTCAGTACTTGCATCGCCCATGAGTCGTGGTTCATGGTAAGCGAGTCGCCAGCACCGTCTGTACCGTTCAGTAGAGTGGCGCCAAAGTAGTTCCCATCAAATAGTGATGGGAACCACTTTGTCACAGTCACAGGAAGTACCAATTGCCGGCAGTCGCAAAGGCCGGCCGAACCACAGCGAGGAATTCAAGCGGCGGTTGGCAGCCGCTGCGTGTGAGCCGGGTGTCTCGGTATCGAAATTGGCGCGCGAGCACGGCATCAACGCGAACATGCTGTTCACCTGGCGCCGACACTATCGAACGGAGCAGCGCCAGGAAGCTGCGGTGTTGTTGCCGGTGACCGTTGATGTTGCAGATCGTTATTTCCGCCAATGGTGGTCACAATTTCCGCCAATATGGAGATCTGACCGCTTTTTCCAGCTCGTTACATCCAGGCGTATTCGCCTGCACCGTTGCGGACGTAGTAGCCATCATCTTGAAGATGAATCGGCCCACCAAAATCCTCGTCGTCTGGCGGTCCGTACATGGCCTCGTGCTCGGAAGCCGCTTGTGCGGATTCGGCATCAGCCTCGGCGATGTCTGCATCAGTCAGGCCCGCATCGATCATGCGGCGCACCCAAGCAATATCATTCGTGTTCATCGTCGCCCTTCTTTCCCATGCGATTCATCATGAGTCTACTGTAGGTGCGTTTAACGCACCCGTCAAGGCCAATTTTGCGCCTGCCTTTTTGAACACCGGCCCCCAGTCGGAGATTCGATAAATCGAGCCCTCCTTTTCGATACGGACACCTGCTTGCTCGATCGCCTGTTGCACGAGCACCGTCACGGTTTTTTTGTCGATGCCGGTGCGCGCCACCAACTTGACCAAGGTCGCGTCGGTGATGGCGTCGATAGCGGCGAGCACGGATAGCATTCGTCTCAGATCGCCCTTGGGGTATTGCGGCACGTCGATCACTTCATCTTGCATCAAATTACTCCGCTCACGATCGACGCCAGGCGCACCGGATCGCTTTCAATCAATCTTTTAACGGCAGACAGGCTTGAAACTCCAATCAACTCTTGTATCACCTTCGGATTGCGGCCTTGGCGGTGTAACGTGACAGCAAACGTCCGGCGCGCAGCGCTTGCGTTGCCATTCTGAATGCCCGCCTGTTGGTGGAGCCGCCGATAGATCTCGGTGAGCGTCTCGCACGAGTAGCTGATCGCTCCGGTAGGCGTGACTCGACGCGTGAAGGCGAATGGTTCTCCCTCACCCGTAAGGAATAGCGGACCATCTGGGTCGAGGCCACGATAGGCTGAAGGGCTGGTTGTGACACCGTGCCGCGCTGCAAGTCGGTGCTCCAGGTACTTATCGATGGCGGCACGAAGTTTCAGGCTCGACCACAGCAGCGGCCTAGCTTTGCCGTTGAAGGCGATCTCCGCTCTCACCACGGATTCGATCAGCACGTCACCATCCGCCTTCAGATAGTCCGAGACAAGCAGCTTGGCGGTCTCGTTCGGCATGAGTCCGGTGCCATAAGGAACCATCAACAAGGCCACGTCTCGCTTGCTGTTCTGCCCGGTGATTGCCGCCACCTTGATCGCATGGCGGAGCTGGTGCTCTTCTACGACAGGAGGTTTTGCCATCCCGTAACGCGCTCGCAATTGATTGTATTACGAGGAAGTATGCGAACAACGAGCGGGAATTGCAATGTGCGGCCAAAGGAATGGCCGCGTCCTCGGAAAAATCCCAGCTAGTCGGACTTCCACCATCTACCCTGAGATCTTTTGCTGCAAAACCCGGTGGCGGCGTTGAAGGCGTAGCACGTAGCTCAAGGTCATTCAATGCGAAGCCATGGCTGCCTCTGGTTCGGTTCGTTGGCCGTCCTGATTTCCCGCCTCAGAAAAGGGACTGCTGTTCGTTCGGTACCGGCGATGCCAACACTGAACCGCTCGCCTCTATCATTCTGACCATCAACGGCACCACGCAACCGTTGATCGTCAAACCAAAACCGTAGATGCCTGGGCCCAGGTGTTCCAGGCGCTTCCATGTCGGCCTGAATCCACGGCTTTGCGCCATTCTCATCAGGTCTTGCTTGCGCATCCCCTTCACCTTCAGGCAATCACGGACCAGTTGGGCGCCTGCCGCCGGCATCATGAATTCTGGGAACGTGTCCGGTAGGCCAAAGCTCTCTAGTTGCTCCATGACCTGTCCTACACGTCTTGAATTTCGGCCGGCCCGATAGACACGGACAAAAGTGCTCGCTTGAGTGCGGCGATCCTTTGGTTGATCACGTCGACTACCGCTCCCATTGCTTCGCGAGGGTCCGTTCGTGATTCCTCGACGCATTGCTCGCATCGGTCATCAAAGCGGAAGCGGATGCTGGCATGGTAGACCCCGTGCTCATCGACGCTGACTGCTGCGGCACCCTTCTTCACCTCGAAGTGCCACCCGAGATTCTCCCAAACTTGTGGGCGCCAGCCGCTCCCCAACCGAGCTGCGAGTGCAGCAGCTCGTTCGGTAGCACGGTCGAACTCGGCCTTCTTGCAGTTGGCCCCGCAGGCCGGCGAGCAATAGATCGCGCCGTTTAGCTTCGGCGTCCATCGATCCCCGAGGCCAACCGGGTTCGCATTCCCGTTATCAATCACATACGACATCGTCCGGCACCTCCTAGTGTCCTGTCCCGTTAGTTTCTGGCATTAATCGTGCATGCCGATACGGTATCTTGGGAACGGAGATACCGAGATGAGAACAGGCAGACCGAAGGTCGAATTGGTGTTGTCGGCAGAAGAGCGTTCGCAGCTTCAGTCCTTTGTGCGTAGCCGCTCGCTGCCGGCGGCGTTGAGCCTTCGCGCTCGCATCGTGCTGAGCAGCGCGGATGGCGAGCCGAACAACGCCATAGCTGAGCGCTTGCAGTTGACCAAGGCCACGGTGGGCAAGTGGCGTTCGCGGTTCATCGAACGTCGCATCGCTGGCCTGTACGACGACGTGCGCCCTGGCAAGCCGCGCACGATTGACGACGAACGTGTGGCGCAGTTGATCAGGACGACGCTGCACACCAAGCCGGCCAATGGCTCGACGCACTGGAGCGTACGCACTGTGGCCGCCGAGACCGGCATCTCCAAGAGTAGCGTTGCGCGGTACTTCCAGCTCTTCGGATTGCAGCCGCATCGTACCGAAGGCTTCAAGCTGTCCAACGACTCGTTCTTCATCGAGAAGCTGCGCGACGTGGTGGGTCTGTATCTGAGCCCGCCAGACAACGCGCTGGTCATCTGCGTGGACGAGAAGAGCCAATGCCAGGCGCTGGAGCGCACGCAGCCGATGCTGCCCATGGGGTTCGGCTACGTCGAGGGCGTTACCCACGACTACAAGCGCCATGGCACGACCACGTTGTTCGCCGCGCTGAACGTGCTCAACGGCGCGGTGCTGGCAGCCTGCAAGCCACGTCACCGGCACCAGGAGTTTCTGTCCTTCCTGCGCGAGATCGACAAGGCTGTACCCGAGGAATTGGATGTTCATTGCGTCGCGGACAACTATGCCACCCACAACCATCCGAAGATCAAGGCATGGCTGGCGCAGCGACCGCGCTGGCACATGCACTTCATCCCAACTTACAGCTCCTGGCTCAACCAGGTCGAGCGCTTCTTCTCGCTCATCACCGACAAGGCCATTCGCCGTGGTTCGTTCACCAGCGTCCGACAACTCGTCCAGCGCATCGACCACTTCGTCGCCCCCTACAATACCAACTGCCGGCCCTTCAAGTGGACGGCCACCGCTGATTCGATCCTTGAGAAGCTGCATCGACTTTGCTCACGTATCAGCGGGACAGGATACTAGCGCACGATTTCTCTAGCGGTCACACCGCCAACTCCAGCTCACTATCTCGGTGTTTCGGATACGGCAGTCCGGGACGGAAGCCCTTCTCCAGTTCCCGTCGACGCGCGCCGCGAGCCACCGCCCAGGCATAGCAGTGGTTCCCGGCATGCCGGACAGTATTGAAGATCCCGCAATTCAGCACGCGCGCAACCCATGCCGCCCCATCCTCTCCGAAGTGGCGTGCCGGCGCGCCAATGCTTTCCAGCATTCGCTGCGCGGACTCCCATCCCGACTCGCGCAGCCGGATCTTCGACAGCGTGCGCGGGCTCAGCACGCGGCCATCAGGACCAATGTGCAGCGTCCTGGCACTCCCACGCCCCATGTAGCGCCCGTTGTGCGCCTGGTAGATGATGCCGACATGACCTGGCGTCAACACTCGGCCGAAGGCATCGCGACGCGCCACCGGATCCGAGTACGAGACCACGGCCTTCAAGTGTGGACGCTCGCGCCGCAGTAGTTTGAATGCTTCGCCGAGGAAGTGCGTTTCGCTGTTCCGGGGCGCACTATCGACTAACACGAAGCGACCCAGCTCGGCACCTTCACTCGCAGTCATGCCCGTATAGGAGGGGATCACTCGTTGATTCATGGGCACACTGAAGACTGCCACGCCTTCAAGCTCGGCATTTGCCCCAAACAGACCCACTCTGAAGACTGCGGCCGGATAGCTTCGGCTGTAGTGATGTGCGATCACGAAGTCACGCGCGGTTGCCTCACTGATAACGTCCACTGAGTACCTGCAGCGATCAAACTCCTCGTGCTGCCCGGGCATGAGGAAGCGACTGCTACCGTCGCGCCACCGTTGACAAGGAATGAGGTCGGGCAAAGCCGTCAGCTTATTTTTGTCGTCCATCAGTATTCAAATTCGAAGGCGCTCACGCCATCTTCGTTGACGATATGAGCCGTGATGTGCTGGCAGACCGAGACAACCTTCACGGGACTCGTTGGACCCTCAATATGAGCCAGCACGTTTTCGTAGTCACAAGCCGGGCACCGGACCTTCGCGGCCAGGTACGGCCCAATCATGTCGAAAGTGGCTGATTCTGGGACGAGGGCAGTAGTCATAGCGCGTGCCACGTGCCCGAACTGGTCGAAATGATGCGTGACTTTCGGGCTGGGCATGGAATACGAGTGAGCAATCTGTGTGATTCAGCGCGGCTCAAGCGGCGCCCTGTCTGCGGCGAGTGGCTTCGCGCCGTTGTGCATCGACCATGCACTCATGGCAGCAGTACGACGAGCCTTCGGCCGGTGGCTCGCCGCACTCATTGAGACATTCCGTGACGCGCAGATGCGTTTTGGGAGCCAAGCGCGCGGCGGCAATCGCCTGCTCCAGGGTGCGCTGCGCGTAGTCGTTCGCTACATCAATCTCGTCAGGCATGGGTAATCCTTCGGTTGGGAATCTGCTGCACGCCATCCATTGACGGCGCATGTTGTCGCAGGGAAGTGCCGCTAGAAATGAGGGCACAAGTCATAGCGCTTGATTGGGCGTCGCGTGACGTTCGTGGAATCAGCCTTCGCTTTCGACCACGTAGAGAAGATCCGCGAGCAACTGATCGAACGTTGCTCCGTCCGAATACACGCCAAGGCAACCAGGACGGCGCAATGCCGCGTCACCCCGTTTGCCGCCGCTACGGCACAGGATGAGGGCCTCGCCATTCCAAGACACGACCTGGGGCTCAATGCGGTCGCCGAGATGGCCGACAGCCACCTTGACCTGATGCTTGAGTTCGTTGATGCGGCCGGTCGGCTCGCGTCGGCTGGAAATTGACATGGATGTTCTCCAGTTGACTATGGACACTGCTTAGGTGGGTCTACCAAGGTGTTGCGGGGGAGCGCTTCTCTTTTACGGGCTATTTTTTCCGTCGCCGCGCCGACGGCCCGGTAGACCCGCCTAAGCGCCCTCTTCTTTACGAAGAGGGCCTGTATTGCCTGGGGCTGCTACCGAACCGGAGGCTTTTCGCCTGGCCCAGCGGACCGGAGAATGAAGCACTCGCCGGCCACCGGAACGATCTGCCCCGACGCATCCAAATCCCAACACGACGGCCCGGCGCTCTTGACTCCGCCGTCCACAATTTGGATCGGGGGGTTTGCCGGCTTTGCCTCGGTGCCGGATAGTCCTGGTCCCGTGCGCACTTCGCTGTACAAGGTCACCACTGTGACCGGGTGGACGCTGGCGGCGGGTTGCAGATCGAGCGCGTGCGAGGCAGTTGCAGTGAGGCCAAGGATTGCTGCCAGAATGGCTGCCCAACGCGTGGTGATGTGCTTCGTGATTTTCATTTTTCTATGCGCTTTCTGTCGTGAACTTTTGGAGGCGTCAGAACCTTGTTCAGTGGATGGTAACCGGCGTCATGAACTCGGCGAGCATGCGTGCTGCCTCAGGACAATTGCCCTCCACCACCACCACCTCTGCATGAAGGCGGTCTGCAGCGTCGTTCAGCAGTCGGGGGGCGAGATCCCGCGTGTGGTTCGCCTCTGCCAGTCGCTGGGCCACGTCGCCGGCAGGGAGAAAGCGGATCTGGCCTTTGAGGTTTTCGACCTTGACTTCGATGAGCATACTCAACTCCTGTTGGGTAGATTTCTGTGTTGATTCGATGGCTCCATCGTATACGCACATGTGCGTATTTGCAAGCGGAAATTAGTCGAATACGTCGTTCGCGACTGCGCGAGTGGTTGGCTTACTTTCGTCGCTCGCTTTACGCCACGCCGACCAAAACATACCGCTTTCCCTCACGCTTCAGTTCGCCTGCAGCTTCCATTTCTGCGAGATACCGGGCCGCTACCCGTTGCGAGGCCTGCACAGCCGTCCAGATGTCGCGCTGTGTCGGCTTGATCTCCCCTTGCAAGATTGCAGCTCGTACCCGAACAAAACGCGCGCCGTCATGCTGACCCACACCACTATCTTGCAGCGATGCACGCTTCGCCTTGGGCTTAGGTGCGTCATCACTCGCAAGCGAAGGAGCTGCGGCTTGCAGCTTCTTCACTGCGGACGGGCGTGGTGCAGCGGCGGAGGGCATGCTGATTGCCGGTACGGGAGCCGATAGAGCTGGTGCAGCGAGAGAGACCGCAATCGGCGCGAGAAAGGCATTTGCGTATCGTCCGCCGCCCGCGAGCAGCATGGGGGCCTTGGATGCTGCAGGGGATACCGCAACCGTGTCTTTTTCGTGAGCGACCGGTGCAGCGTTCGCGCTGCGTCGTGCCTGCAGCAGCGCGCCAGAGGCAGCGCACATCATGATGCCCACGCTAGAGATCAGCAGGGCGCGTGCGACGGAATAGGCTACAAGCCCATCTTGACCGAGAATGCCGGCGAGCGTTGGCCGCTGCGCCGCTTGCAGGCCCGACAACTCGGCCGCCTGACGCGAGATGTTGGCTTCGATGGTTACCGCTTCGCGAAGGCTCTTGGCGCCGTCAGCTCGTACCCAGGAATGCTGGCTTGCGCTCTGCCGCTCGGCGTTTGAGCGCAATGCCGCTGCCGATGCGCGCTGTCCGACGATCGCCTCGCGCAGGTTTTCGATTCTCGTGAGCGAGGCCTGAGCATCGGCGGATGCGGCCTGCGCCAGGGCAACCTGGGTTGCGTAGATTGTGACGCCCTCAAATGCCAACAGCGCCAGGCCGAACACCGTCAACCGGCGGCGGAGCGAGGCCAGACGTGCGCGCGGAAGCAACGCGGCCACGCTAAAGGCCAGAACTTCCGCCACGATCATCAGCACCCCTGCCGCGATCAGGGCATCACGCGCCAATGCATCCGCCTCAAGCTTGAGCAGGCCGATGATGAAGAAGTTGGCAGTCACAGCCGAGGCGGCGAGGCCTACCATGCCAATCAGGGTGGCAAGCAGTGTGTAGGCCCAAGCTGGCAGGTGCTCGTTCTGTTCCACGATGACGCGGGAGGGAGAAGGGTATGATTGGGTCAGCATTTCCAAATCTCTCGGATAGGTTTGGGGTGTCAGGCGTTGGTCAGGGCCGCAATCCCTGTCCAACGCCGCTGTTTCTCTGGGCTCAAGCAATCAACGGCAGTCGCAACTCATCGCCTGCAGACTGCCATCGTGCGTGCTGCTCGGCTGCTTTGGCGATGTATTCAGCCACGGTCGCCTCTTCCAGTTCCGATACCACTTTTGTCTTCAGGTATTCGCGGAACTCTGGCGTACGCCCATCGCCATGGATCAACCGGACCTCGACTTCGGTTTCACCGTCGTATTGAAGCGTTATGACGCGCAGGCCCGTGCCGTTCGATTCCAGCAGGTACTCGCAGCAAGTGGCCGGGCGATTGAGGTAGGTGACGCGATGCTTGATCGCACGGCGGACCTGCATTTGAACCATCATTTTTCCCTTGCGCATGTTGGTTCTCAGTTGCCTGCCATAGGGACGTCGATGCGGGTTGTCGGTACGCGGTCAAGTTGCGAGACACCGATGCCGCGTTTCATCGCCTCGCCTATGGATTCCTTGCGGTCGACCAACCGGTAGGGCAGCACGGCGTACCGCTCGCCATATCCGCGTGATTCATGCGTGCTGGCACGCTTCGGGCTGACGGGGTAGACCATCCAGCGTCCGGCGCTGTCACGCTGCATGCGGCCGTGTTCGTCGCGGACAACCCATTTCCATTCGGTAGCCCACGTGCGCACGAAGTCTTGCAACTCCTCCGGCTTCGTAGCGACGATCTGCATGTCGTCCAAGCGAACGAACACACGAAACACGCCGAAGCCGCCGCACTGCAAGCGTTCAGCTTGCTTGCGTTCGTCTTCAGCCGCAGGCCCGGCCACGAACGCCGTCATCGAAAAGCCGTCCGTTTCCCACAAGGCTTCATCGCCGCGTTTGTTCCACCACTGGGCCTTCTCGTAGTGCTGGGCAATGGCGCCCGCTTCTGCGCTTGTAGGTACGTATGCCAAGGCGCTCGCCACCTCTTCACGTTTTTTGCCGAATTCCATTGCCGTCCTCCGTGCATGTCGCGTTGATGGCATGCATCATATACGCACATGTGCGTATATGCAAGGGCATATTGCCCTAAGATAACTGCTATTATCTAAGGGCAACTTTTTGCGAGCAAAATCGCGTCGCTCGCCACTGCTGAAGTAGAAGACCAATCCAATCAAGCACTTAGGACGAGCATCTCGATGCGCCAGCACCCGTCAGCCATCACCCGCCTCGGCAAGCACCACTTCCTGCACCTGAAGGCCGTCGTCATGGGCGTCGGGATCCAGGAGGCCGCCCTGTGCTACCTGAGCATCCATCACGGCCATCAAAGCGCCATCGCGCATCGCCTGACGGTGGAAGCAGTACGCGCTCTCGCCCGTCGTCAAGGCGAGCCGGCCTGGCGCCTGATCGGCCTGATGATTCGGGTGGACTTGGAGCAGCCGCAGGCCCCGACCATCGCAGAGTTCGCGGCGTTGCGGGGGCTGGAGGACTGGAGCGAAGAGGATCTTCGGCAGTTCTACCTGGAGGCCTACCCTTCTCAGGCCGAGATGGCGGGGTCTAATAAGGCAAAGCGGCGCGAGCGGTTGCGCAGTGCACAGCTTGCGCTGCTAAAGCGACTGGAGACGCTCTCAGTTCAGCCGCCGTCGGCCGTCGACCCTGTGGCCACATGGTTCGATCCAGCGACCAGCCAGAAGCTCCTCAATGCGGGCATGGTCACACTCCTGGATCTGACCGAGCGCATTGCAGTCGGTGGGCGCTGGTTTGGCGCCATGCCAGGCGTAGGCGTCAAGAAGGCACGGCGCATTGAGGCCTTTGTGCGCAATCTGCTCGGCGATCAGATTCCGGCGAAACGGAACTTCGACCTATCTGCCAGCAATCCGGCCGCCACATTGCCGGCTGAGAACGAGCCCGCCTCGCTCGTTGCTGCACAAAATCGACTCCCAATTCAGCTCACGTATGACGCCGACGTCGGCATCCTCACAGCGCAGAACGATGCCGAGGCCATTGCCGAATGGGTCGAGGTCAAGGCGGGTTCCGCGCAGACGGCGCGGGCCTACCGCCGGGAAGCTACGCGGCTGCTGCTCTGGCTACGGGAGGCGAACGGTGGAAAGGGGTTCGCCGACATGACGGCGGGTGACTGCAAGCGGTACATGGCCTTCCTGAAGGCTATTCCGACACACTGGCAATCGCGAACACGTGCGCAGCCTGGTGCGGTTGGCTGGGCACCATTTCGCGGTGCCGAGCTGAACCACAAGAGCCGCCAATATGCGGTCAACGTCCTGGCATCGTTCTTCACTTGGCTGCAGGCTGCCCAGTACATCCCAGCCAACCCATGGGTACTGGTGAACCGGAAGCTCGGTGACGATCCCGAAACACGCAAACTCGACACCAAGGCGCTCAGCGAAGGCGCTATGGCGGAGGTCCTTCGCATGATTGACGCACAGCCGCCCTCCCCTTCGCGCTCCCGGATCCTGTTCATCCTGAAGTTCTTGGAGGCCGTCGGGCTTCGCCCTCAGGAGTTGCTCTCGGCACGCCTCGGAGACTTCAGCCTAGAACCGGAAGGCTGGGTGTTGCAGGTCCACGGCAAGGGCGCCAAGAACCGCCTAGTGGCCGTTCCCGGCCAAGCTTTTGACGCCCTGCAGGCGTACCTGCAGGCACGGGGCGTTGCCGGTATCGAAACGGCCCCCGGCGACTACCCGCTCTTGGCCAGCCTCAGCGATGCGAAGAAGCCGTTGGAAGAGCAGGAAGTAAAGCCAGTGGGGTACCAAGCGCTCTATGAACACGTCAAAGGCTGGTTGAAAAAGGCGGTAGCCGGCTCATCGCTTCCCGAGCATGAGCGGCGGAAGTTGGCTGGCGCCTCCACGCATTGGCTGCGCCATACTTTCGGTACACGAGCGGTGGCACGGAACGTTCCGCTGGACGTCGTCCAACAGCAGCTCGGCCACGCAAGCATCAAAACCACGATGGACATCTACGGACGCGCCCCAATCCAACGGCGGACGGCCGAACTAGGGAAGGCATTCCGCGCACCGCCAGCACTGGATACGTGAGCTAAAGTGGGAGTCAGTTGCTTCCGTTCGATGACTCCCACTTTAGCTCACGTATACGGGCCAAAACTGGTCGTGCTGACAGATCCCGTGTCAGATAGGCTCTGATAGAACTTGGCGATCGTTTGGGTACTCTGCCAGGGTACCAATCGTGTAGACCAGACATTCCCCACATCGCAAGCACTGGATACGTGAGCTAAAGTGGGAGTCAGATGCTTCTAGTCGACGACTCCCACAATCACTCACGTATGCCGGCCAAGACTGGTCGTGCGCAGTGAGTCCGTGCAGATAGGCTCTGCTGGAACCCGGCGATCGATTTGGAAGCTCTGCCAGGGTAGCCATCGGGTAGACCGGCGTTGGGAGAACCGCCGGATTGCGACATGACTCCCACTTTAGCTCACGTATCCGGCGCCACCCTGTCCGGCCGCGATCTTTTGCAGCAAAAGATTCCGACTACGACGCATTGAGGAAGTCGGCAATAAGCTTGACCAGTGCGTCATGGCGGGAGGGTTCGAGCGCTCCAGCCTCAAACTCTACGACCGCCCTACCCTTCGGTCCCATCTTCAGCGAAGCGGCTTGCTGGCCATTGGCATGGATGGCGATGCAATGCTTTGGGTTGTTCGGAGACTCATTCAACAATCGCTCGATGACCTGAGCCGGCGTCAGCTTGCCGCGCTCCGCGTGGAGTTCGCGGGCACGTTCCAACACACCGTCGGGGTCCTTTTGTATGGCGTCGGCAAGGGGCTTTGCCCAACGAACCTGTAGTACCAACGGCGACGGAAAGGCTTGCACCACGGCGTCTGGCAATTGAGCTAATTTGCAGCAGCGTGAAGCGTCCGAAAAATTGACGTGGAGATCCTCTGCGAGACGACGAATGCTGGGGTAAAGGCCTTCCTTGAGAGCGTGGTTGTACATGCGCCCTTGCTCCCAGGCGCTGAGGTTCGCGCGCTGCCTGTTCTCCCGATCCATCTCCGCGAAGAGCGCTCGGTCCTCCATGGCGTCGACCACGACGGCGTTCACCGGAAGACCAAGCTCCAGGCATGCCTGGTGGCGACGATGGCCGAAGACAATTTCAAACTCGATCGTCGGCGATACGCTCGCAGGGGCAGGGGGTGATTGACCGTCAATCACCCTCCGAACCTTGATGGGCTCAACGTTCCCTCCGGCACTTTGTAGCTCTGCCTTGAACGCATCCCAATCCGGGCCAGCAAAGTTCTGTTCGTCTCGGTTTGCCCAACGGCTCCGGCGAATGCTAGCTGGATCGAGCTTGCGGACCAACTCTGCGCCTTCGTACTCGGTCAGGCGTTGGCTTGCCTGATCGAGACTCGCTTGCGTTTCCGAGAGCTTGCGCTCAAGGTCGCCCTTGCCTGCGATGGCACCCATGACCAACCCGACGCCGGTTGTCGGGCGCGTAGTTGGGGCGGCCCCCGCGTTGCCATCTCGCTTCTGGAAGGAACTCATGTCGATATCACCGATCAGGGTTCCAAGTCTCTTTTTGCTGCTCATCATCTTCTCCAGCCAATGTTCTGGCATTAGGGTGATTGACGGTCAATCACCCTGGCGGATTCTTGCTGAGGCCACGTGTCCGCCGAGGGCGGTGTATGACGTTCAGACACCTCTCTAGCCACAGTCGCCTCAATTGGTGCGGTGACGCTGCCACGCTGCTCGAATCAACGCTTCAATCTGTTCCGTAACCTGGTCGTACGCCCCAAGGGCTCGTTTGTACGTGCGGGGATCGATCATTCCCTTGAGCTTGGGCGATTCATCGTAGACCGTGCCGAAGTTGGCGGCGCTGGTCTCCGTCGCTTTGGTCTCAGGAATTTCTACAGAAAGAACCTTGCCTTCATACGTCTTGTAGATCCAGTCCTTGACCGCCGTAATGGTATCGTCGTCCTCAATCTTTCCGCGCACCTTCACCTGAGTCATCAAGACGCGAACGAAGTCAAATTCCTTGGTGACCCCCCGCTGCTCTACGAGTCGCGCAGCAAGATCCGAAAAAAGGCGCCAGAACTGGGCGGCGGAGGCAACTGCAAGCGCATTGGGAGGAAGCGGCATCAGGATGCCATCAGAAGCCATGATCGCGTTGATCGTGACGTAGGACAGAGCAGGGGGCGTGTCGACCAAGATCACATCGTAGTTCTGTCGAGCTTCGTCAAGCGCCACATTCAAAACGTCCCAGAACTGAAAGGTTTGATCCTGCATTTGCCGGGCGGGCAGCGCGAACTCGGCTGCAAAAAGCAGGGGCGCAGCGCCGACCACATCAATGCCGTGCCAATACGACTCTCGGATCGCGCTGCTAATACTCTGCTCATTTCCCATGAAGACGGGGAGAATGGTGTCCTCCTCGCTGACCTCGGTAGCTGGCAGAATGCCGAAGAGCGTGGTTAGCGACCCTTGCGGATCGCAATCGACCACGAGGACACGGTGCCCCTTGAGCGACAGGCCTTGAGCCAGTGTCATGGTTGTCGTGGTTTTGCCCACACCGCCTTTGAAGTTCGCCACGGCGATGCAGACTGCATCGTGACCCTCAGGCTTTAGGTAGCTTGCGCGGAATGCACGCACCCACGTATGAACTTCCGACAATGCGAACTCCCGACGATTCCCGCCCTCGTTCATCCTCCCCTTGGGCAGGTCATCTTTAGTAAGACGGTAGGAGATCGCGTTACGGTCCACATCACATAGGGCGGCGAGCTGGGTCGCGTTGTAGCGTGGAGTCTCCTTCTTGCTATCTGGTGCGAGTAGCTTGCCCCGGACCGCTTCCATCATGAACTCAGCTCGGTCAGCCTGTTCCATGATGGTGGCCAAGGATTCAGGCTGTAGGATCTCTTCAAGGATAGCCATCGTGTGTATGTGGCAAAGGTTGAGGTGAACGCATTTTGCTACGGTTCAGCAGAAAACTTCAAGAACAATGCAAAAGCTTTTTAAAAATTGAGGCTGACTGTCACCCGTAGAACGTGTGAGCGCCAGTTTGGGGGGGATTTTCTCCTGACAGCCCGCCTTCTGGGTTTTAAAAGAGTTCAAAACCCTACAAGACCTTTAAACCCTTTGCAAAGCAGAAACCTGTTTGCAATCAATTGGTTAAGCTGTGATACGTGAGCCAAAGTGGGAGTCTACGTGAGCCGAAGTGGGGGTCTATGTGAGTGGATGTGGGAGAGTATGTGAGAGCCTAGGGGAGTCTACGTGAGTGGATTTGGGAGCCCTTCTTCATGCGTGAATGACTCCCACTTTAGCTCACGTATCCGCCGAAACGACCTCGGAGGCGACACTTCTGCTCACCCAGGTCAGTAGAGTCGACCGCTTCCGGGCCCGGTCGATGACCGATACGTGAGCCCCAGTGGGGGTCATCCGGAGCCAGTTGGGCGTTGGATATGTGAGACGATGTATTTTGAGAACTCACGTATGTTGCTATCATGGCCTCATGGAACAGACCGAACTCTACCCACTCGACCCGCTTGACCCACTTGATCCACGTAACGATCGCATGCTCATCAAGCATGTGAATGCGCTCGCCATCATGCCTACCAAGGGGGGTGGCAAGATCACTGTATTGGAATCCAAGCTCTACAACGTGCTGCTGCACCGCGCCCAAAGTGAAGGCGTGCGGGACGAGTATTTCGCGCGGATGCACGAGTTGGTGAAAGATGCGGGATTCGACAGCAATCGGACGGACGTCGTAAAGAAGGCCTTGAAGAATCTGCGCAGGATCGGAGTCGAGTGGCAAAGCCCCACGAATGGAGAGGTCGAACGGTGGGAGGAGTGCGGTCTGCTCAGCGGCGTCTCAATTGAGAAAGACAAGCGGACCAAGGCTGTGGTGGTGGGCTGGCGCTATGACGTGAAGATCCGTGAGCAACTGCTTAACCCGGCGCGGTATGCGGGACTGGACCCGGCATCGATCCGGCAGCTCCGTACGTATCCGGCACTTGCTTTATATGGGATTTGCGCGCGGTATGTGGACAACCCGGGTCGGAAGACCGCACGACAGCACTGGCGCTGGTGGCGCCCCGTTCTTTGTGGTCAGGCCTATGACCCGGAGAAGGGGGAATATCGCTACTTCAAGCGCGACGTTCTCCAGCCGGCGATTGCTGAGATCAACGCAAACACCGAACTGGAGATCAGCCTGCTACCAGAATTCAAGGAGCGCGACAACAAGACAATCTCTGACATTCAGTTCGAGGTTCGGCTGAAGAGGTCAAAGGCGCTCCCGACAGCCGAAACCAAGCCCCTGGACAAGGTTGAGCCGGTTGACCTGAAGTTGATCGGTGCGGCGTTGAAGCTTGGCGTAACGCAAGATGAGGCAGAAGGGCTGTATCGCGAGTATGGAGCTGAGGCACTCAAGAAGGGATTGAACGATCTGGAGAAGCGCCTGGCCGTGCCGGAGCAGGTGGCGGGCCCGGTGGAAAAGCCCGGTTCCTACCTTCGCTCGATCATGAGGCCGAAAGCGGGAGCGACAGATTCGGTGGCCAAGACCGATACTGGTTCGCGCGGGCGCACCGGCAAAGACATCGAGCGCAACAAGGCCGCCCTGACGGAGGAATGGTTGCGTCGGAAGAAGGACGAGTTGCGGTCCTTGTTCCAAGAGCACCCAGAAGCAGAGCAAACCGAGTTGCTGGCACAGTTCCGTGGGTACTCGCAAATTCAGCCGCTGCTCAAACGATTCGACACCTCGGGTTGGAACCACAGGCAGATTCGCGACATCTTCGCGGCTTTTCTCGGGGAAACCTGGCACGGTCCCGATTGGAACAAACCGACCCCGGATGAACTGCTGACGTTGGCCTTGGAGAAGGCGCAGACGGCCGCTTGACGGGAGCACTGAACTTTTGCTGCAAAAGATGCGCGTGCGTTTGCGCCTGGACCATTTAATAATGTACCATTCGCTTTCGAATACCTCGTTCATGCTCGATTACCGAATGTGGAGCGCGTTCATCTAGCGGCTCCGCCATTCACTCACTCGGAGAGTCCCCATGGGAAAAGCCACGCAGCCCGCAGAGACCACGCAGCCGGTCTCCAAATTTATTGTTGTGCATGGTGACAAAGGGGGGGTGGGTAAGTCCATGGTCGCCCAGGCTCTCGCCAATGAGCTGATGTCCTCGGGGGTCAAGGTGGCCATTGTGGAGGCCGACACGCAGAACCCTGACGTGGCGCGCATGTTCAGCAATAACCTGCCTGTCGCGCAGACCAATGTGCGCAGCGAAAACGGTTGGATGGATGTGATGGACTTCGTGATGAAGCACGCCGGCTACACCATCATCATGAACACGCCGGCCGGCATTGGCGAGTACATGAAGTCCGACATGGAATCGTTCGCTAACTTCCTCAAGGCACAGGACATGCCGGTGGAAATGGAGTTGTGGTGGGTCATGAACGTCCAGCACGACTCCGTCAACCTCCTCAATGAAGCGTACAAGGTGTACGGGCAGTTCTTCGCGCGAGTGCGCGTCGTTTGCAACCTGCACTACGCGGGCGGGGACAAATCCCCGCTTGGCCCGTTTGTGCTCTGGCACGAGAGCCCGCTGAAAACCCAGATCGAGAAGAAGCAGGGACTGACTATCTTCTTCCCGGGTCTTCACATTCGCGTCGTGGGCAAGGTGCTGGATCCGCGCAAGATCATGCCGTTTTCGGATGCGGTGGATACGGTGGTGGGCGAATCGGTTGGCCTGGAGCACAGTGAGCGCTGGAAGCTCCAGCAATGGTTGCTGGACTGCAAGAAGGCGTTCGAACCTGCATTCCCGCCAGTCGAAGCGCTTGCAGTGTAAGCGCGTACGCCATGTCGAGCAAAACGGTCTGGATGGTGTCAGGCAACAAGGGCGGGGTAGGTAAGTCCGTCTTTTGCCTGGCGCTTGCGTCCGCGCTTCAGATGCGCGGCGAGCCGTTTGCTGTATTCGACGGCGATGGCCGCACTGGGGACGTGTACGGAGTGTTCCGTCGCAAATGCCCGGCCCGCCTTGGGGATTTCCGCGCACTGCGCCCGGAGTCGCACCTGTGCAATCTGGACCTGGAGTATGAGACTCAACTCCAGCAGCTACTTGCCGGCAGTCCCCATTTGATCGTCAACACGCCCGACGGCGCGGACGCCGTGCTCAAGAAGTGGTTCGACGTGACGCTGAGCCACACGGAGGCCAGCAATCTCAACTTCCGGTTCGTCTACCTCATGTCGGACCGGCCCGATGGACTGGAAATGCTTCCGCAGTTGGCAGAGAGTTTTCAGTTTCTCTACCCGGTGCGCAATCTGCATTTCGGCCCAGAGCGGGTCTTCTCCGCCTTCAATCAGCAGTACATGGATGGCTTCAAAGTCGTGTTGGACTTGCCTACCCTGCGGGGCGAGGAAGTTCGGATGCTCTTTGATCTCCAGACCTATCCTGCGGAAGCCTTGACGCTCAAGAAGAAAGGGAAGGGCCCTTATGCAATTCCAACCCTGTCGCGCGCCCGACTGCACGCTTGGCAGCGCAACGTGAACGAGATGGTGTGGGACATGGTGGACAACACGGAAATGCCGAACTTGGAGTTTGGCAAATGGTGATGGCAGCAGAGAGCTTGGCTCGCGTCGCGTCGCATCACTGGATCCGGCACACGGACCAGACGATTTTTCACGCCTACGTCAGCATCCGCCCGGGGACGACCTCGGTGTGCGGAGAGGGCAAGGCATTTCAAAGCGTCCGGGAGATGGACGTGCCCGGCGAGCGCTCGCAGTGCTGCGCGAAGTGCTGCGTGGCGTTGTATGGGCCCATCGGCTATCGGCCGCCGCGCAGCGGGGAGGAACTTGAATGAGTCTTGTCAGCAACGTCGAAGCGCTGAAAAAGCAGCCGCTGACCGCCGAAGAGGTGGCCATGCTGCAGGCGTTCCAACATCAGTTCGGTCTGGACGACGATGATCCACTCAATGTGGTGCTGGCCATGATGGCTCGCAGCCAGATGATCGTCGAAACGGCTCCCACTCTTTTGCAGCAAAAGGTGGAACAGACCATCGAGTTGCATCGGACGAATCTGCGCGAACAAGCCGTGCTCTCGGCTAAAGAACTGATTGCGGACCTGTCGGCGCTGCTGCTGAGCCAGCAAAAGGATGTGTCCACCATTTGGCGGCAGCGGCTGGGGTGGTTTGGCGCGGGTGCCGGAGCCATGCTGCTGGTCATGTCGGCCGCAGTGCTTGTGGGTCGGATCTGGCACTGACGGCAGCACCAACCCTTTCACCAAGTTCGACTCAATACCGTTTGCAAGAGGCCACTCATGTCCAATCAAAATCATCCCTGGGTCCAGGACTACGCTAGTTATGAGGCGGTCCTTTGCAGTGCCCATGAAGTCGGCCAGTGGGACCAGTCCGCAACCTTGCGGGCGTACCAGACCTATGGCTTCGATGATGCGAGCACGCCGGGTAACGACCAAACCTTCCGGCACATCGACACGGGAGTGCTTCTGTTGCACGACGGCGATGTGGTCGCGATTCAGTTCGGCGACGGCAATCTGGCTGCTGCTCTGTCTGAACTCTTTCTGGTGCTCAGTGCGCTTGGTTGGAAGGAAGCTGAGGTATATCACCCGTCCGAGACTCTGGACGCGCTTTTGAACGACATGGGCAAAGCAATCCCAGGCCACATGGAGTTTGATGTTCGCGCGGCCAAGCAGGTTGAGGACAGAGGGCACATTCCGGAAGCTGCGGCACTGGTTGAGCGTGGCAAGTCGCTTCTGCAAGGCGTCGCGGTCGGCCACAAGGAGACGCAGGAGTTCAATACGCTGGCTCTCGGTGAACTGGAGTCAATGGCGCCGGACCAGGGTGCAGAGATGGCGCATGGTTTTGCATCTCAGCCTTTGGGGCAGGGCGCGCAAGTCATGCCGGCAGCAGGCCCGGTGCATCTGGACGAGGATCCGGTGTTTGGCAGTCGGGGAAGCGAGCCGGACCATCCACTGCATGCTCCTGAGCATTCCACCGTTGTTCAACCGCACGGGCAACTGTTCGTTGACGACGCTGATGCCAGCCCGGTGGTTCCGGTGCTTCACACGTCTATCCCGCAACCTTCGGCCCAGCCGGCGTGGAGCGGCAGCGGCCACGCGATTGACGGACTCGCAGATCAAGCGTCGCATGCAGAGCACGCTTTCACAGCGCCAGAGACGGCGGATCTCGGTTATCCGATCGACCGCGAAATGAACGGGACTTCGATCGCGCATGCCGACCACGTTGAATTTCCCGTCGAAGAACATGAGCTGGCGCGGCCGGAATTGCAATCGATGGGGGAGAGGCCGGTGCAGGACGTATCGCCAATGGTGTCTCGCACCGTCGCCGACGTAGCCCAGAACAATCAGTTGCTGGTCCGTAGCGAGGTGAAGGGCGGCAATGGAGCGATGTCCCTCATTCGAATCGGCAATTCGGCATTGAGCTTTGACACGCCCAATGCTCCTGTGTCTTTGGCAGATGTTGGCCGGGCCGCTGACCAGATTGGGGCAACTGAAGTCGTCCATGTTTGGCCGGGCTTGGTCAACCAGGCGGAGCGGTGGGATCTGATTGGCGAAATCGACCTCAGCGCGCCTTGGTTCGCAGAGGTGGTGGCGAACGAACTGGAAGTGCAAAAGCCGATCGAGCGTGTTTGGTTTGCGGCTGCGTTGCTCCAACTGGCGAGGCGGAAGAGCGTCGCGCAACTGCGCGATCTGCTGGTCGAGGTGATGGCAGGCGACTGCGCGGAGCCCTGCGGAGCGCTGGCTCAGTCCACAGCTTTCAAATCTGCGGACCACGAGCAGTTCGTGCACTCGGTGCTGAGTCGCTTTTCGGCCCTGCTGCTGTCACACGATGGCGAGTCATTCCTGGACATTCGACCGGCTGAGCAACTGGCTGCTGGCGAGCCTGTCGAGATGCGCTTCTTCAGCGTGCGCTCGATGCTTCTGGCGCCCGAAGCGAAGCTGTATGTCGTTCACCTGGATGCCATTGACGGCCCATTCGTGGAAATGATCGTGAACCTGCTCAAGGTCGTGGCTTCTCGCTACGCGATCAGCACGCGCGCAAGCAAGCAAGCTCTGGCGCTGCAGCATGAGGTGGAGCGTCGTGAAACGACCTTGCGCGAGGCCGAGCGCAAGGAAACCCTGGAAACGGTCCAGAAGACGATGGAAGGGCTGATGGAGCAACTCAAAAAAGTCGGCCTCACGCTGCCGCTTCCGTTGCCGCTGCCGACGTAATGCCTCATGGATGCCGAGCTGCTGGAGTCGCTTGAGGCGTGTCTGGGTGCGGCCCGGGAGGTTGACGATAGCTTACCCAAGCCAGGTGACTGCGAGGTTGAAAGCAACCCTGCGATCGCGGTACGACTCCAGTGGATCGAGCGACAGCTTTCTACCTTGACGGCCAAGCTGAAGGCGATGCAAGAGGACATGGACGCGGGCTTGAATTTGAACGAAATGGGGTTCTCGGATTCGCAGGAGCTGCAAGAACTGCTGAACGACATGAGCATCCAGATTTCGCATTTGAAGGCTATGTCTCTCGCGCTCGGAAAGGGCCTGGCGATTGGTCACTAACAGAACTGGTCAAGAATGACTTGAACCACGGCATGCGATAGGAACGAAGGAGGCGATGATGCGGATCAAGGGCTGGGTAGTTTTCGGTTCTCATGTGTCAAACACGTTCACAAAAGAATGGTTCGACTTTCTTGCAGTCACGATCATTTTCTTCTGCGGCCCCACTGCTCAGTTTGTGTCTCCGCTGGTCAATGGTGATTCGAGGGCCGCGCTGATTGCATTGCCGTTCTTCTTGATGGCAGCAATTGAGTTCGCTGGTGACTGCAAAGCGGCCATGGAATGAGGTGGCCGATGCTGGTAACAGCATCGCGGACATTGCCATTGCAGTACAACCGTAGGAGAACGGCCATGACCGAACAGAGAGCATGTAAGGGCGGTAGAACCGAACCGTGCCGACTGATCGATATGGGGCACGCGCAGAAGTGCTTGGGCTGCGGCACACGCGTACGTGACGACCTGATCGATCACAAATTCTTCGGCTTTGCGGCGGGCTGTCCAAAGGCGACACGCAGTACGTCGGCCAAGCTGCCAGTGCAGAACTGATGTCCTGGTGAAAACGGAATGAGCGATTTGTGCATCAACGATCCATCAACAAGGAGATGAGAATGGATGCCAACGGCGTCGCCTGGCTACGCACCCTCATTCAGCTTGCAAAGCAACCCTGTAATCCCTTTGCGCCGGCTGACTGACAGGAACATTCGAGAGGGGAGGGCGGCCGTTAGGTGCCCTTGTCGATGCGATCCTCCTCGTCATGTAACTCAGAACCGTCCGTCATCCGAGAGCCAAGGTCAGGCAACGATCTCGCGTAAAGATGTGGGCTCACCTGCCGATATGTCCTTCGATTGGATTGGGTTCTGGAGGCGCTGGAACGACGGCTGAAAAAACTCAAGATAGTTCTTGCTTGGATACGCACATGTGCATATCATGAGTGGGCGCAACGCTACTAGGAAAACTCATGACCAGCAACTACCCACCGCCCTGCCCGAAATGCGGAGGGGCCTCTATTTCGCCGATTCGAGCCGGGATGAGTGCGACGCCCTATTTGTGCACGTCGTGCAGTCATCGCTTTGGCATGTTCTCTATGCCTTCATGCAAGGCTCAGGCTGAACGAGAGAAGGCGTTTAGCGAAACCGCTTTGCGGCAGGGACGCAAGGTCAACGGCGCTCCGAAGCAAAAGCCCACCTCCCAGCCGTGGTACCGCAGGTTCGCACGCGCGTGATAGACCTCGTTAGACGAAGAAAACCGAATTGCCGCGTGAGCACTTCGCTGCCGGCCGGTTGCCGGAATGACTTTAGGGAATACCAAATGGACAAGAATGAACTTTCTGCGGTTCGCCGCGAAGTGCGAAGGGCACTGGCCGTTCCGGCAGCATACCTGTGCGCGCTTGTCACGATGCTTGTCTTGTTCAGCATCCCGAAGATTGCTGCTGCACAAGAGCCATCGAAGAAGACCGAACAGACAGTGACAGTCCAACAGTATCAGTTTGAGGCATCGGTTGTATGCGCGGATGGGCGGATGGTGGACGTGAGCCGCGTGTCGTTGATGGTTCCGCAGGGAGACGCACAGCGCTTCTTCAGCCCGCCCCCGTCCTCCCCAGGTCCCTTCTCCATTGATCCCTACACGATCCGCTGGACGATCCGAAATGCCTGTGCCGCAGATCCGGGCGCCCTTGTGCGCTTTAACGTGCGCAACATCGATGAGGCCCGATTCATTCTGACAGGGGAATCCGCTGGCACTGAAGGCGTCGGCCCGGGCTTTATGACGAAGATCGCGGGCGAGGTTGCCGAGATGCCGCTTCTGGGCAATAGCGCGACTCTTCGTGTGCGTCGCTCGGCCGGGAAGAGGATCGTCTACCCGGACGTCGATACCGCGATCAAGGCCGTTCGTGAGTCGCGCGCGGTGGACAACTGATCCTGCTGTATTGGGAAACCCTAACGCACCCAAAATGAAGATCAAGCCGAAACACGTTGCCATGGTGCTCGACGGGCTTGCCGCAGTACTTGGCTACTGGGTGGTGCAATTCTGCGGGGATCAGCTTGGGGCGCCCACCTGGGCGTCAAGGGTTGCCGGCGTAGTTCTGGGAGTGCTTGTTGCAAGCGCGGTCTCGGAGCCCATCTTCGACATCTACATGAGCTGGAGCCTTCGCCGCATGTCCGCTGCGCGCCGGAACCAACGCGAAGACGAGCCCAATTGAAAAATCAATTTGACGCGCAAGCGTCCCGCACGGCCGGATGCCTGACAAACCTGTAGGAGATCCTCACGATGATTAAGTTTCTTGCCAAGAGCGTTCTTTTGGTTGTAGCAGCATCAACCATGTCGGCTTGCGCGCCGATGATTTCGGGGGCCATGAATGCCTCCGTCAGCGAAGATTCGCTGAAGACGAAAACAGCCGACTATCTCGGCGTTCCGGCTGAAGGCGTGACAATCACGTCGATGGACAAGGGCGCTCTGTCGACGACCTATAAGGCGCAGTATGGCGACAATCGCTACGGCTGCTCCATCTACTACGGTCAGATCGACTGCAAGCAACTCCCGTCCATTGCAACTCCGAATCGGAACAGCAGCACCACGGCGCAGCAACCCGTTCAGATGCCCGGCATGTCCTACGCTCAAGCGCAGACCCGGCTGAACGAGCTTGGGTTCACGGTTGGCACGCCCGACGGCGTATTGGGGAAAAAATCGGTTCAACAGTTGAAGTTGTTCCAGAAGTCGCGTGGCTTGCAGGAGACCGGCCGACTGGATACCTCAACTATTGAGGCTTTGCGGTAATCCTCCTCAATCCAACACTTCGACCGGCGAAGAGTAACAACGGAAAGCGAGCCGTGCGTTACACCTTCAACGTCGCCTCTTTTGCAGCAAAAGATTACCTGGCGCGAGTTGCGCACCGTGCGGCCGGATGCCGAACAGGGACGAGCAATGAAGAAGATGATCAATCGCGTGGTGCTTCTGGCACTGGCGGCGATGGCCGCGCATGCGTTCGCTGATACTGCGAACAAAGCAGAGGGTACGCTGCAGGCTGCAGGCAAGATCCCGAAAACCGTTGCCTACCTAGTGGAGGTCATGCACGATGGGCAAGTGGTGCGCACTCAAAGCGTGCTCACGGTCGTTGGCTCGCCCAACACTGCCAAATTTGGCAACGGTGCTGGCGAAGCGAAATGTATCGGCGCAGGAGCGCTGGGCCAGCGCTATGCATTGGAGGCGGCACTCGGGAATGAGTTTCTGTTGACGGTCCTACCTGCGAAGGAAGAGGCCGGAACTATCACAACGGTGGTCCAAGCCAGCGATCGCCGTGCCGCGCTGAGAGCCGCGACGATCGACGAAGGCTGTGTTGTGCCGACCGGCCGCGTGGAATCGAATAGCGTTTTTGACGTGGCCGAGATGCACAAAGGCGACAAGCGCACCTTCAACCTTGGCGATGGTACGACGCTGGTTTTGAAGCTGGCCGACATTGAAGGCTAGGTCGCAGAAGAGGCGTTTGAAATCAAACAAGCCTCTGCGTCCGGTGGACCGTTCCCCCTCTGTTCTGGCCTGGCGCCACGTGAAAATGAATAGGACACGAAACTTCCTTGTGACCGGGCCAATCGGTTCCGGAAAAACCACCATCTCGCGTGCAATGGCAGGTGCGATGCAATGCTCGACCCCCGCCGAGTTTAGTCACGAGACCACAGATCTTCCGTTGGTAGCGGGAGCGCCGGTTGTCATCGTGGACGAGTTGCACTCGGAGGTGGCTTCAGTGCACCTTCATACGTTGAAGGCATGGTTGGAGCAAGGTGTCCGATTGGTGTACGTCTCGCGCGATATCTCGCGAACGCCTGGTGAAGTCCTTGCACTGTTGGAGGAGTTTGGCGGGTTCCATCATATTCAGACGAGCGCTGTGAATCGTCCTCTGGTCGAAGTCGAGGTGGTTCCGCTCAATGCTCCGGCTGCGACCTGGGCTGCGCTTTTCGACTGCATGCGCGAAGACAAGCGCGAACGGGCTGTCGATCGCATTCTGTCCGAGTTGTCGGCGATGGCATCGGAAGCAGCGATGTCCCCAACTGAGCGGTCAGCGGTCAACGCTCGGATTGGGCTGCTTGCCAGTGCCGCGCGCCGGCCGATGCACAACACGCGAAGCTAACAGCTCGCCCAAGTAAAGGTAACGCAGATGTTTCCGAATCGTACTGAATTGCAAGAGCGCAACCATGCGTCAAGGCTCGAAGATCTGTTGTCCTGGGTGCCAGGCTTGGCACTCATGCCGGTTCTGGTACTACTGTTCGTCGGGGTAGTGCCAGACAACGCATTGCAAGAAGCGACCATGCGCGCCGGCCTGAAGTGGCTTGTGCCAGTCGGACAGGTGATCGATCGCGGCCTCGCGCAGTTTGGTGGTCTTGCGAGCAAGCCAGTGCCGGAGATCGGGCATTGGTTCGAGTCGATCCCCAAGAGCATTGTGACGGCGCTTTACGTTGGGGGGATTGCTGTCGCCGCGTTGGCAATTGCTACCGGCCTCGCGTTCGCATTCAGGCGGTACCAGAGAGCTTCAGGTGAAGAGTTTCGACGCAGCGTCATCAACTGGTGAGCAGTGAATCGCAGGAAGAGGGAGAAATTGAACCATGAAACTAAAAGCCGTGCTGCCACTCGTGCTTGTAGCGGTCCTCGCGGTTGGGGTCTATATGGATACGGCTGCATTTCGTTCAGCCATGCAAACGCCGCAGCTCACGCAGCAGACGATCGATCAAATGTCTCGCCTGGAGGCGGATATGCAGCGCTACGGTGCGTGCGGCAAGCTGCGTGACGACCAAACGACGATGTTCACGGCATCGGCTCGCGACTGCTTTGTCCAAGCGATGGGAAAGACAGATTCGGCACTTGGCGCTGTCGCGTACTCCGTGTTCGCAATGAACTGGCTGATTGAGCATCCGGCAGATAGCGAGGTCCGGAGCGCAGCGCTTGCATCAATCGAGAAGGGCAGAACAGCGTTGACCAGGGAGTCTACGTACTACCGCGCCTGGGAACATGTCTACGAAGCGCATGACCGTTCAGTGCTCTTGAGCCTTCGCGATGGCAAGCAGAGCGGCCACACGCGGTTCGTCCAATTCGCAGATGAACTGGACAAGGCGCAGTATCGCGTCATGCTTCCCGACGTAGCCAAGGCGCAAAGTGCCTGGCGGATGCAAGCGTATGCCATCTGACAGGTGGAGCGCATGGCCGATCGATCTTGAGGCTGCCGCTATTGCGATGGCCCTTCGCTAACCTAGGGAATAAGAAATGTTCATGCAGATGCTAGTGACGCGTGAGATCGAAGCGCGAGGCGGCAAGGTCTTCGCCTTTGATAAGGGTCAGTCGATGAGGTTGATCTTCGAAGAGCGGGCGCAGGTCAAATTGCAGCGCATGCGGCGTCACGGCTCCCGAAAAGTGAAGGTGGCGGTCCGCCGAGCTGGCTCGCTGCTCCCGACCGCCGCTCTTGCGGCAGTCCACGCTGCCGTTGGCCGGCGTCGCTAGGACAGTCGCGGAGTGGATGTGCCAACCGGCATCCTCGTTGAAATGAAGGGCAATGGCTCTCTCGGCAGAGAGGAGGCCATGATGGCTGCGCTTGCCGAGCTGCGGGGCATTCCCGTGGTCAAGGGATCTGAGAAGCAGGTGGAGCGCCGGCGGGTCCGGTTGGGTCCAGGCTTTGTCGCGGTTGGCTCGGTGCCGTTCGTCAAGCACGCCCTGCGGCAATTGGGAAAGGATCTGCCCGCGCATACGCCATACCCGCCGATCCTCGGGCATCTGCTGCATCGCCAGGTGCGGAAGTTGTCTTCGCTCAATGAGGCGCGTGCCTTGTTGGCCGCAGGAAATCGGTTGTTCATCAAGCCGGCAGACGGATGGAAGCGTTTCACTGGTTTCGTGGCCGAGTTCAGGGATGACATCCGGTTCAATGGTGCCTCCGGCGCAAGGCCGGTATGGGTGTCGAACCCGGTCCGCTTCGTTAGCGAATGGCGAGCGTACGTCGTTGACGGCGAGATCCGCGATTTTCGGTTTGCCGATAACGGCGGAGACCGTAGCGCGCTGCCGAGCATTATCTTGGTCCAAGAGGCGGTTAGCTTGCTCGCAAGCGCTGGCGCTGCGCCAGCAGGCTTCGTTATCGACTTCGGTGTGCTTGAAACCGGCGAAACCGCTCTGATCGAGATGAACGATGGGTTCTCTTTTGGTGCCTACGATGGCTTGCCGGCAGAGACACTCTGGGATGTGACAGTCAAGCGTTGGCAAGAGCTGACGGCCTGATGCACTAGGGATCTGGCAATGGGAAAGGCCCCGGAGCTATCGGGTTGTTCGCCACCAACATGGGTGGTAATAGTCCCGGGACACTTGCAATATCATCAAGGCTTTATTCAACAACAAGAAAGGGGGTAATGATGGCTTCATTCGTGGAAAATTCGCTGATCCCTGGCGAAGAAATCGAGGCGAAAGCGACGATCACCTGGCTGAGCCAGTTCTGGTACTTTGTGTTCGCGCTCGTTTTGGTGATGACGGTGATTTTCCCGATTCTCTTCATCGTGCTGGCGATCATCAACGTGACCAGCACGGAGTTGGCCGTGACAAACAAGAAGGTGATCGGGAAGGCAGGATTCATTCGCCGCGTATCTATCGACCTCCCTCTTGAGAAGCTCGAATCGGTCAACATCGACCAAGGGATCATCGGCCGCATCCTGGGGTACGGCCGCGTCTCCATTCGAGGCGTTGGCGGGAACAACGTGAGTATTCCTTACATCAAGAAGCCCATGGATTTTCGGCGTGTCGTCATGGGTCTGCTCGACCGGAAGAACGCGGCGGCCGTATAACGCGCAGTATCCCTTGGGCTGTCACGCGCAGCCCAGGGGACTTATCCTGCTCCAGTCGAAAGACACTCCGTGCAGTCGCGCCGTCGCGGTGTAAGCAAAATTCCAGGTGCACAGATCCGCAAATAGGGACCAGTGGTTATGTCCAGCTATACCGAGCTGTTGAAGCAGATCGAAACGCTTCAGAAACAGGCAGAAGAAATCAGATCCACCGAGCGCGCCGAGGCGATCATGGAGATCCGAGAGAAGATCGCAGATTATGGGCTCACTGCCGCCCAACTGGGTTTCAAAGCCAGCGGGCCGCTGGCGGGAAAGAAAGCGGCCATCCGCTTCAGGGACCACAGTGGCAACGTGTGGAGCGGCCGTGGCCACCGTCCCCGTTGGCTCAAGGCTGAGCTTGAACAAGGCAAGAAATTAGAGGACTTCTTGGTCGCCTGATGTGGCGGAGCAAGTCACCTCAGAATCAAAGCGAGTCGTCGCGTGAAGCACGAGACGGCAATTGAAAACCTTACATAGACCTACGGGGTAGTTGGTGTGAAAGCGAAGCTTGTTGTTTCCATCCTTTCGGCGTTGGCTGTGAATTCGGCTTCGGCGGCACTCCAGTGCGGCCCGGAGAACCAGCGAGTCATTGTCAAGCAAGACACGATAGGCGCGGTTAGCGTCGACGCATTTCAACACATCGATTTTGCGTCATCCGAATCGCTGGCCGAAGCTGTGTCTGCACAGAAGGCCCGCCGAGTTCCCGCCGGAACAATCGCGTGCCAGGTGGGCCGCGACGGCTTCCACGTCGGCGCGGCGCATCTTATGGTGCCGGGACAGCCCCTGGACTACTGGGTTCAGTATCGTGCTGTATCGGTCGCGGAATAGTCGACCGGACAACCCTGACACCACGAGGCCGCTGTAGCGGCCTTTGTTTCAAGTGAAATGATGATCCAAGGTAGGCAGCGGCCGGAGGAGCGACAACGCTGGCACGGCAGTGAGCCAAAGACCAGAGCACTGCGCGGTCGTTGTCTGAAAGCGCTTGCAAGGTTAGATTATCTAACCTAGTATGGAGCCATACTCATCACTTCACCAGATCGCTGCTATGGACAAGCTCTGCCATTTCGAAGATTGCTACATCGAGCGCAAGGACGAAGATCACGACATCTTGATCGGGGCGTGTGCTGAATTGCGCAACGAAGAGGGAGAGCTGATCTTTCGTTTTCCCTCCGCGTGGACAGATGAGCAGATTAAGACCGCGTTGAAGTTCGCTAACGACGCGTACGCCAAGGGCATTGGGGTTGGCATGCAGCGCAAGGCAACCGAAATCAAGGCATGTATCGGCCTCTGATAGCCTGGAGAATCCAAGATGAAGCAAATCAAACTACTGGCGATATTTGCCCTCCTGACGTGCCTCCAGTCAGTTCCCGCGCTGGCTTCCGATATGTGGCCGGTGCCTGACCTTGTCACGAGCTGGGCGAAGGGCGTGCACAAGGAGGTGAAGTGGGAAGCGGGGGATCAATTCAATGGCATGTCGGTGCGGCTTGACCAAAACCCAGGGGTTACCACGCTGGCGGATTTCGAGCGAGCGTTCACAGATCTGAATCAGATCATCGAAACTTCCCAACTCGGGAGTGTGCCGCTTGTGGCGTGCATTTTCGACGATGTCGTGATGATTCGCAGGCTGGATCAGCCTTCCTGCGGAAAGCCTCTTTCCACAAGCGAGTAGCTGCAAAGTCAACTGGCGCGTGCGCGCCCCGCCGCCGGCCGGCTGCTGGTGCTGAATGAGGAACGAAAATGGATTCCGTTGCTACCCCAAGCATCGAGGCTGTGAAAGCGTTGGATGGGAAGAACTTCGCAATGCTGAGCGAAGAAGAGCGCCAGGTGCTGCACTTCTATCTTGACCGTGGACGCAAGCACGGCGTGAACGTCGAGATCGTAAGCGATGCCGACGGCGCGAATCTCGCACGGGCGAGCCGCGAGCAAGCCGACGAGATTTTGGCGAGGGCGAACAGCCATGTGAAGTTGACTGTCAACTGAGTCCGAGTTTTGCCTAGAGCGAAAGCGAGCCGCATCGGGCGCAATACGGATCAAGGGATAAGGATCCACCAGATGGATTTCGATCAGCTTGTCTGGGTTCAGCCACCCATCGGGGAAGGATGGGATGACGTGACACCTGAGCCTGTGATTTGGACTGCGGTGGATCTGCTCGATCAAGCGTGGCGCAGTGCGGTGGACTATGTGGGGCCTAGCGGTGCGGGTTCCAATCAGCCCGGGAAGTATCAGACCGTTGGTAAGTTTCTTCGCCAGTACGCGGCACAGATTCGACTGTTCGTGCCCAGCGTCTCGATCGCGTACGGAGTGGTGGAGTTCACCGATGGGCGGCACAGGTTTGCATGGCTTCGTGATCATGGTCTTCAAGCTATACCGGTCGAGGTGGACACCGAGTGTGAGGCGGTCTACAGGGCTCGCTTCGAGACTGGCTTGCGTGTTGGCCGACTGGATGGAGCGATGCCGTGACACTTGCCGGGCCGCTCGTGGCGCACGTCATGCCGCATTGTTTTCTGGTGGGAGCCTGCCTGAGCTGGCACTTATCAATGTCGTAAGGAAAGAAAGGGAAGAACTGTGAGCGACAAAAAGACCCAGAAGGATCTGCTACAAGAATTGATCTCGCACATCCGAGACAAGGAAGTGCCGTTCTATCGAAGGGAGGCAAAGGCCAATTACGCTGGCTGGCACGTTCTCGTTGTGCTGTCCATCGCGCTATCGGCAGGCGCTAGCCTCATTGCCGCACTGACGCCGGCCGCAAGACTGCAGGAGACGATGATTCGTGGCGCGCTCATTGGCTTGCCCATCGGGGGTGCCATGATCACCGCCCTGCTGCGTACCTTGAACTTCCATGAGCGCGAAAGGAACCGTGAAGTCGGCCTAATCGAGGCGGAGCGCCTGCTTCGTATTGCCAACAGCAAGTTCGCAGGTGCTAGCAACGAAGAGCAGTACGAGAAAGCCTTCCTGGAGGTGACGGACCTTCTGGCCAAGTTGAGTCACGATCAACACGCGCTGGACGTGGCTACGCGCAAAGGCATTCAGATGCCCGCAGTCACTGGATCCCATAAGGCTGGAAGCTGACCGTACGAGAAGATCTCCGGCCTGAACTAACGCAGCAGGAAAACACACGGCGCGTGAGCGCCCCTTATGCCGGCCGGTAGCCCGGCGTTTTGAGGATGACCGTGACACAAAATCAGGAATTGCACCCGAAGAGGCGCTTTGGAGAGGAGCTGATCAGGCTGGGTATGACTCTCCAAAGGGCTACGTCGGCCAGCATGCAGTATGAGCCTGGCTCCGACTCAGAGAGTCCGGAACAGGATGCACGCTATTACTTTGCGGTGCATGCAACCGACGAAGATCGCAAGGCAGGTGCGCCAATGAAGAGTGATGCCGGAGGGTCCTATCTGCAGTTCTCCAGCGCTCGACGTCATTTGCGCCAGCGGTTCACTAAAAGCTGAAGCCCCGGGGCACTAGGCGAGCGAGCACTGCATGCAGATCTTAGAGCTGCTCTAGTCGCCTAACTCGTTACTCCGTGCAGACCCATGTTCCGAGCATCTCTGGAAAATCGCTTGCAAGGTTAGATAAACTAACCTATAGTTGAGCGGTGATGAATCCATGGGTGGCACGAGAATGAATGCTTTGAATCGGTTCGAAGTGCTCGCAGTGAACGACGATCGTGATTTCTGTGAGTGTTGCGGGCGTCAGGGCCTCAAGCGAGTCGTGTGGGTGCGCGACACGGAGACCGACGTGGTGAAGCACTTCGGAACGACGTGCGTGCTTGCCCCATCGAAAGCGTTCGGGGTTGAGGCGGATGTGAAGGTGGCAATCGCGCGATTCGTGTCCAGGGAAAGGGCCGTGAACCACATGGCCTATCGCGAGTACAAGCAGCGTGGCGGCACTTATGTCGCGCACCCGGTGATTAGCGGCACGTGGGTGCCGGCTGATCAAGCGCTATTCTCCAAGGTTCGCGCTGAAATCAACGCGCGTAGCGACCTCTACTAAAGAGCGGCAATGACGCCAGCCCGAATCGGCCGGTAGCCGGATGATGAGAAAAACAGAATGCCGTTTCTTGCGATCAGTTGTTTCCTGATGTACGCGAATCTCTTTGCCGCGCTCCGATATGTTCGGCGGGGCGGTAGTCATGCAGCAATTTTTGGCGCCGGCCACATGCTTGCCTGCACGACGGCTGCGTTTGGGTTCCTCGTTGGGACTGAGCTTCTTGTGTTGGATCGAGATGGCGGGATCGCGGGAGATGCCTATAACTGGACACCCGTTGCCTACCTCGTGTTCGGCGTTCTGAGCGTGATCCTGTTCGCGTTGAAGCTGTACGAGAAGGTCCGTGAGAACGGTCCGGATCGTGGTCTCGGTATCGTGTTCGGTGTGACGTTGTGGGCGGTGCTCGCCAGCCTGTACATCTGCCTCACAACAGCGGACCACTTCATGTTCTTTCGCGATCGCGCGCAGACGGGGCAGATGGATGTCGTGTTTTCGGGGGAACAGTTGAACTGTTCAGGTGGGACGATCCTAGTGCGGATCGAAGGGGATACCGCGCATTATCGCTGCCCGAATTCCATTCGCTTGGGACGAGACTACCAGGATCCCTTTGTCCCTTGGCCGAGCTACACGGAAGGTTCGAGCACTAAGCTCAAAGCCCATGTTGACGCTGTGATGCAGCAGGCATCGAAGACCAACGGCATTGCTACTGTTCACTCGGGCGAGATCAAGATCTACCCCAATAGCGGAAGGACTGCGGAGTAATCTGATTTCAGAAAATTCTCCTGCCTGGTCGACGAGACCTGCGCCAACAACAGGAAATGAGGAAAGCATGATGGACTACATGGAAAGACAGCAGATGGTAGTGGATCGGTTTAAGGCACTGACTTTCGCACAATTGATCGCGGACGGCGTCCTAACCGCAGACCAAGCAGTTACCTTGACCGAAGCAATCCGTGCGCGCAAGACGGTTGTGATCGCCGGTCCTACGGCCACTGGCAAAACGACGTTGCTTCAGGCAATTGCGAACGAAGCGATCGCGAGTAGTGAGGACGTCAAGGTCGCTGTGATTGAAAGCCCGGAGGAACTCGTGTGCGGAGACGTTCGCCAAGTCCGCTATCGGGTCTCGGAACCACTTCCGGCATCGGTCCAGATCCGCAGAGCGACCCGCGAAGGTGCTCATTGGCTCATTGTTGGGGAGCTTCGCCGAGGCGCTGACACCGCAGAGTTTCTTGCCGGCGCCGCATGCGGTGTGGCAGGCGTAACGACGATGCATCTGCCTCACCTACACGCAAGCACCGTGGATTCGGTTCAGAAGCTTCTAGCTTGGCTGATTGCGGACGAGGAACTGGCGGCACGTGGTCTTCCCGAATCTATCGATCTCGTCGTTCTGACGGCGCCGTCCCCCGTCCGTGTGCTGGCGATCGCGCCCATGGACAGATCGGCCTGATGCCTCAGGGGAACAATATGAAATGGGGTTGGAAACATGCTCTGGGCGTTGTTGTGGTGGCAGTGATTGCACTTGGTTTAGCGACGAAGATTGGTCACATGGCTGGTGAGGATGCCGGCGGTCGCGCTAAGGACCGCTTGCAATTGGTATGGCCATCCCTGATGGCGATGCCGGAAGGCGACCGTGCGCTAATCGTTGGGTTGGCAATGAGCTGCCGTCTTGAGGAACGGCCGGCGGAACCACGTGAAGTGGTCGCCTGCCTGCGTGAGGCGGCAGCCGACCCAAACGCGATGTTGCCGAAAGGCACTGACAAAGCGAGCGTGCCGGCGAAGCTGGAACAACTGCTGCCACGACAGAGCTAGTGCTGCTCTCGAAGCATTCCTTGAAGTTCACAGTGGTCGACGGCGGCCTGTTACGACTGTCGGCTACCCGCAGTGGAGTGATCTGATGCAAGAAACCAATGACTATGGCGTTCCGCAGTACCCCAAAGGGGACGCACGGCGCCTGTTTGTGTTGTTGGCCGCGATTGACTACCTGGAGCGCCCGACGCTGACTACGCTTGCTGCCTACACTGGCCACAACAAGGGCACGATTGACGCAGATGTAGTGAAGCTGAACGAGCAATTCGGCGTTGTCATCGAGCGAGAAGGCCCGGTTTTTGTCCTTCGATCTTGGGGCGACGTACTCAAGAAGGGTGGCGTGAAGAAGCACTTGGAAGGTTAGATATAGCACCCTCAGTGCGATCGCCAACGGACGCGATGTGCGCTGCAGATCCGATGAACATCAACAGTCCATCACCAGGAAGAACACCGTGAGGAACATCAGCTTTATGCTGACCCGGCAGCAGATTAGGGAGCGGACGAAGACGGTGACGCGTAGAGTCGGCTGGGCGAAGCTCAAGGCCGGCGAGCTGCTGCAGGGCGTCGAGAAAGGCATGGGACTGAAGGCTGGAGAAAAGGTCGTGCCGCTCGCGACGATTCGGGTTGTGAGTGCCAGGCCGGAGGCGCTGTCGGCAATGACAGCCGACGTCGAGTATGGTCGCGCAGAGTGCGCCAAGGAAGGGTTCGGCGATCACCCTGTATTGCGGTCGCCGAGCGCATTTGTGGAGTTCTTTTGCAAGTCCCATAGGGGATGTACCCCGGACACCGTTGTCACACGGATCGAATTCGAATACGTGGATTGAGAAGGAAGAGCAACCGTCCTTCGGCGTGCACGCTTCAAGGCTCGCAGGTCGGAAGGGCTGATTTAACCCATCAAGAGAAGGAGCAATTGTGAGCAGCAACTACAAAAAGCTGATCGAGCAACAGGCAGCTCTGGAGGCCCAGATCCAGGAGGCGCATGCGCGCGAATCCGCAGAGGCGATCGCTAAGATCCAGCAACTGATGAGTGACTACAACCTCTCGGTCGACGACATCGCTGGTGTCCAGAAGAAGCGCCGCAAGCTGGGGCCGGTGGAGCCCAAGTACCGCGATCCCAAGACCGGAGCAACCTGGTCCGGGCGAGGTCGCGCGCCGAGGTGGATCGGCGCCAATCGGAATCGATATCTGATCAAGTAGTCGTCAGCGTGCTAACGAAAGGGTGGGAATGTGTGGCAGGCAATTGAACACGGTGTAGACGCTGTATTCCGTTGGGTTTTCAGGGGGGCAAGGCGTTATGGATCGCGCGTCGATGCCGTGTTCACCCTGTTGAAATGCGTTGTGCCGGCGACGGCAGTAGACGCCGCATGGCTGGCTCAAGTCCGGATCTCGGCTTTACAGGGCCGACCCGAATGGAAGCTCAGGCTGGATGCTTACCTGCAGGGCTTGGAAACAGGGAAGGCCGAGCGTGCGGACGCCATTGCGCTGGTGCGCACTGCTGTCGCTGAGTGCGAAGAGCGTTGCGTCCCTAACGTCTATTTGGCGTTGCCATTCCTCCTGGCGGTGGCGGCCTCAGTTCTCGCCTTGGGGCGCGTTGTGATCACGTGGGGGATATCGCTGTATTGGGTGTGGATTCCGCTTGTCTTCCTAGTCGGTGCGATTGCGGCAGGGCAGATACCTTCTCTTAGTCCAGCATTCAGCTTTCGTCTTGGTCGCATTGGGCGAAGCGTGTGTGTCTGCGCCTACGCGGCCTATGTCGTGGTCGCTGTCCTTAGCGCGTCTTATATGACGAGCTTTCTTATGCAAGGGCTATCGCAGGGCAGATTTAACGAAGCACGGGATCGGCTGAACAATGATCCACAAGGATTCCCGATGCTCCGTAGGTTCGCACGCGAGAACTACGGTGTTGAAGTGGTCCTGGGTGATCGTTTATCTGGCTGGGCCCAAACCGAAATGATGATCCCCGGCGCATCCGTGGCAACGATGTCGTTGGAATCTGGCTATTGCGAGATGAATATGAATCGTCAGCGCGTCATGCGTGAGTTTGGGCCAGTGCAAGCCAATGACCCTACGCTGTGGATTCAGGGCGTCATGATGCACGAGTTTGCTCACTGCTTGGACGCCTACCGAGACATGCCCGGCTTCAATGGGCGGCCACCTTCGACGTTTGCGCTTTCTCCAGCGGATGTCCGCAACGTCAAAGATGCGCAGACATATATTGCGGCCACTCGGAAGGGCTCGACCATGCTTTGGCGCGAAGCGCTGGGAGACATCTTCGCGATCGGCTATTGGCGCCTTGCTGCGCCGTCTGGTCAAGCGGACTTGCTTGCAACAAGGTTGCGTGCGAAGAGGGCAGAGGACGCAGGCGGAGACAAAATTCACGCCACCATGTGTTGGATCGACGAAGCGGTGCGCGCCCCGCTTCCAGCATCGAACAAGGATCTCTTGAGGTGGGCTGATCAGATCCGAAGCTCTTCGGCTTGTTCGACGCGGATCTCGTGAGTGAGGCGGTATGGCTGTGCTAGGAGGTAGCACCGGCCTCTTGGTGCCTTAGGGCCGCCCAGTCGGCATCGAGCCGATCCCACACGTGGCCTACCAGGCGCGGGCCGTCCAGCGTGCCCTTGGCAATCTGGTCCAAGGCGGCTTCCAGCTCGGCCGTATAGCCAATGTGCGAGAAGCCAAAGCGCGGATACAGGATGTCGTAACACTTCTCGGCCAATGGCGACGCTTCGAGTGTCCCGTCCATTCGTAGCTTGACGGTGCCCTTGGTCTGCACCCCCTTGAGGATCGTGGCCAGCGTTGCAGGGCGTCCGATACCAAGCTTCTCAAGTTTGGCGGCCAGGCTTCTCAGCGTGTAACGAGGAGGCGTCTGGGTGGTGTGGCTGCGCACCTCGACGTAACCGACATTGACCGCGCTGCCTGGAGCCAGCCGAGGTAGACGAATAGGCGCCCTGTTTTCCGAGCGGCTTCCATCGTCGTCCTGCAAGACGGGGGAATTGGCTACGGGACTTTCCAGCCATCCTGCCTCCAGAAGAGCCCGGTCGTTCGCGACAAATCGATTCGTGTTCCTTGCGTCGATGAGAGTAATGCGCCTGACTGCAAACCGTGCCGGCGCCAGTTGACTGTAGAGTGCTCGCTCACGGATCAGCTTATAGAGAGCACGCTGCTCGTCCG